>ERZ859817.561-NODE-561-length-22607-cov-2.459693_pt1 | contig 22607 bp, 20 predicted proteins | sample MGYA00509986_ERZ859817 | MGnify/ENA primary metagenome ERZ859817 (study PRJEB30046, sample SAMN00715155) | human gut metagenome | study: EMG produced TPA metagenomics assembly of the A metagenome-wide association study of gut microbiota in type 2...
GGGACGTGATGATGTAGGAAATACGAGATCATTTCGTCTCTATTGCCATGTCTATGCACTAGGAATAAGAACGAAGATTTAAGGAGAATCAAGGTCGGAGCACAAACTAATGAACAAACTAAGCCTAATGATTGCTTGTTATTTGTTATTTTTTATTACTTTTGCGCCGTGAAAGAATACGCTACTTCCCAAGTAGCAAGCCTCTTACCCCACTTTGGGTATCGGTTTACACACGCTCTCAAAACAATTCCGGTTCACTGTCGACAAACGTTCCAACGAGAAGCTCTTCAAATAGATCTGTGTTGTCTTAATAGACTTATGCCCCAACAACTCACTGATAACCTCGATCGATACATCTTGTTCCTTCAAGAACGAGGCGAATGAATGACGGATCGTATATGAGGTGACCGGAAGCGTAACGCCTGTCGATCTCGCCAACAACTTCAAGTCATGGTTAAAGCGGGACAAGATCCTGTTATATTCTTTGTAGGCCGCCTCACCGGTTCTCGTTCCACTCAAAAAAGGAAATAAATAAAGGGATTCCTTTGCCGTACAAGCGGACAACTCATCCAACAGCCGCAACGCCCCGGAGGGAATTTCCAACTGTATGAGAGATCCGCTCTTTTGTCGGTGATACTGCAATATCCCATCCCGGATATTCTCCCATTTCAAATGCGTGAGATCCACAAACGCTATCCCGCTGAACGCGAACATCAACCGAACGGTCAACTGTACACGCCGCAAGGATTGATCCTCCAATTCAGCATTAAACATACGCTCCAGCATCTCTCGCGGCAACGCCTTCTTCCGCTTGCTTTCAACGCCCGTGAAGACATCTTTGAACAGGTTGGGTACAAAGGGAGCCTCGTTCGCCTCCACGGCCAAGTTATAAATGTGACGAATCCGACGCATATAGGTGGACACCGTATTCAACGAACGGCCCTTGTCCAACAACCATGACTGATAGCACAAAAGCCTGTTCCTATTAATATAGGCATAAGGAATCGCCTCCATACCGCAAAAGCACTTGAACGAGTTCAAGGCATCTTGATAACTCTTCGCCGTGGAATACCGTTTTTTCTCACGCAGACAAGCCATGTAGATGGACAGGCCCATAACAAAATCTTCTTCTTTTTTCATATCTTCTCCTTAATAAAAAAGCCAAAAATACTACCTTTGTACACTATTAATTAAGTAAACCATATTTAGAGTAAAAACATTACCATGAAGAGATTTTGGAGTATTCCACTTATGCTCATGCTATTCGCATGCCAAACTCCCAAAGAGAGTAGAGAGGAATTATCGCTTGCCGGTTGCTGGGAATTACGATTGGATTCAACAGATGTCACCGAGCAAGTTCAATTACCGGGTACCACGGACACCAACCAAAAAGGATACCCTAACAATGATAAGGAGGAGACAACTCATTTGTCTAGGCCCTTCCGCTATCAAGGTAAGGCTTGGTATCAGAAAGAGATCACGATTCCAGAGAATTGGGAAGGCAAGAGCATTTGGTTAATCTTGGAGCGAACAAAACCGACCCAAATATGGGTAGATAGCATATATGTCGGTTCATCCGACCATATTTCCACCCCTCAAGAATACGATCTGTCCACATATCTCCGGGCTGGGAAGCATCACTTGACTATTCTAGTCGATAACGGTTTGAGCGTTCCACCCCAATTATTGGACAATTCACACGCTTATACGGAATCCACGCAGACAAACTGGAACGGTATTATCGGAGACCTGAAATTGGAAGCCCGTCCACAATTCCATATCCGCCGGATACAAGTATATCCACATGCGGATCAAAAAACGGTGGACGTAAAAATAAAGCTTTCAAATCCATTCGAGCAAATGATCGTAGCCGCCGTTCAAATAGAGATGGAGGCTTTCAACACAGGCTTAGAGCACCATATCAAATTCAATAAGAATATCGTAGTTCAACAAGACGAGATCATATTCCAAATACCGATGGGTGATGACGCCTTGGAATGGAGCGAGTTCTCCCCTACCCTGTATCGCTTGACCGCGAACATCCAAGGAGAGAATATCCAAGATAGCCAAAGTACTACTTTCGGATTAAGAGATTTCAAAGCAGAAGGAACACAATTCAACATCAACGGATTGACCACCTTCCTTCGTGGAAAACACGATGCTTGCGTATTTCCGCTTACAGGCCATGTACCGATGGATACCGCAGCATGGAGACGCTATTTCCGCATCGCCAAGGAATACGGTATCAATCATTGCCGTTTCCATTCATGGTGTCCTCCTAAAGCTTGTTTCGAGGCGGCCGATATCGAAGGTTTTTACCTCCAACCGGAACTACCTTTCTGGGGAAAGATGGAAAAGGGCGATACCACTTTGATCCATTTCCTCACCAAAGAAGGATTACAAATACAGGAGGCTTACGGGAATCACGCCTCTTTCGTCATGATGGCGATCGGCAACGAGCTTTCCGGGGATCAAGAAGCGATGGTAGACATGATCGCCCGTTTCCGTAGTGAGGACGGACGGCATTTATACGCATCTGGATCGAATGACTATCTAGGCTTCAACGGCCCTGCGGCGGGTGACGATTACTTCACGACCTGTCGAGTCCCCGGCGCTAACGTATTCAGCAACCATACCCGGGGTTCCTTCTCTTTCGCAGATGCGGAGGATGGCGGTTATATCAACCATACCTATCCAAACTCGGTCATGAATTTCGAATCCGCTATCGAACAATGTTCATTGCCTATCATCGGACATGAGACCGGGCAATTCCAATGTTATCCGAATTATGAGGAAATCAAGAAATATACCGGGGCACTAAAACCTTGGAATCTGGAGATATTCCGCAAACGACTGGGCGAGTCCGGTATGGCCGGACAAGCGGATGATTTCTTCAAGGCTTCCGGTAAATGGATGGCGCAACTTTACCGGGCCGAGATGGAAATGGCGTTCCGTACTCCGGGAATGGCCGGCTTCCAATTATTGGATTTACAGGATTATCCGGGACAGGGCACGGCGTTAGTCGGTATCTTGGACGCTTTTATGGATAATAAGGGCTTGATAACCGCCAAGGAATGGAAAGAGTCTTGCGATGATGTCGTATTACTGGCTCTCCTACCTAAATTCTGTTACTCTGGGAATGAGGCGCTCAAAGGCTCCATCAAGGTAGCGAACTATACACCTACCACTTTAAAAGGGAAACATCTAACTTGGACCTTGACGAATAGTCAAGATCAAGTAATCGCCCAAAACAACATACCGCTGCAAATCAATCAAGGTACGTTGGCCGAGGTAGGCCCATTAAATATCGCTTTACCTGCCATTCAAGAGGCTGAGACCTATACTTTACGGCTGGCGATCGAGGGCACGGATTATCACAATCATTATCCGTTATGGATTTATCCGGAACATAATAACGTGCAAATCCCTACGGATATCAATGTTATTAAGAAATGGGATAAACAGGCCGAGAACTTATTGGCGAACGGGGCGAAAGTATTGTGGTTCCCGGATGCCAAGACTTACAAGAACGTGACGGTAGAAGGATTATTCCAGACAGATTACTGGAATTACCGGATGTTTAAGTCCATCTGCGAATGGGTAAAGAAACCGGTCTCTCCGGGTACCCTCGGATTATTAATGAATCCCTCTCATCCGGTTTTCGCTCATTTCCCGACGGATTTCCATACAAACTGGCAATGGTTCACGATGATAAAGAATAGCCATCCGTTGATACTAGACCAGCTTCCGAATAATTACAGGCCGATCGTACAAGTGATCGATAACGTGGAGCGTAACCATAAATTAGGGATGATCCAAGAATTCAATGTCGGCCCGGGCAAGTTATTAATCTGTATGACAGACTTGGAAACCCAACAAGAATACCCGGAGGCCCGTCAATTATACCATAGCTTATTAAGTTATATGGATTCCTCCGAGTTCTCGCCTCAGATGACATTAACGCCCGCTCAATTGATCGAGTTATTCACGCATCAAGTCGGAGATTCGAAGATTAAGGAATTAGGGAATATCTCGTATGACGAGTAAGCGAGATGACAAATATACGATCTAATCCTGTCTTTTTAATAGATATAAGGCGTATCTTGTAACACAACCTTTTGAGAGAGATTGCCAAGTAGAGGAAAGAGGATAGCTATATATGGCGCTTTTTACTCAAAAAGGCCGCTTTTTATACACGATAGGTCATGAAAGCCTACGCAACTAGTCGTGTTAGGCAACGCCAATAGTCACGTTGGGCATCGAAAGCAGTCATGAATAGGGTTATGAACTGTCATGAATAGGCATCATAACCCTATCATTTCCCCATCGTAACCCTATGAGATAGCCCAAACAACCCATAAGATATGAATTACGATGAACTAATTTCGCTAGAATGAAAGGCTGTTTTTTGACATCTATCTATTTAACAAACGATTACTGATTTTTTCTTGCGTATTTAGGAGCGAGCCGTACTTTGTCCCGGAAAAATCGATTCTCCGGGACTTAACTTTACAATTTGTCAATTTGATTATTCTGTCGAAAGACACCATCTTATTAAGGCATTTAATTCGTCGCATGGAAAGGAGCCTTGAATTCCGGACGGAGCGTACAGGTATCTTCCAATGGGAAATCCCGAGGGGCCTCTTGCGTCACTTCCCCGGTGGCTGCCCATTCAGCCCCTCTTAGTAAGGTTACCTGAAAACCCGTACACTCCATCGAGTAAATCATATTCGGGTCATTGCCGCAATGCCCCAACAGATCGACAAAGACACGCCCCTTCCCCCACTTCACCGTCCACATCAACGGTTCATGGCGTCCACGCTCATAAGCGGTAGCCAATATCTCCACATTCCGTACCGGACCACGCAAGCGGGTATAAATCTCGTCCTTAAAATGTTTCCATCTTATAGGCAGACCTTTCAAAATAGGGTGCTCCGGCGCACGATGCTCTAGGATCGTCTCATGCTGCAAGCCATGATAACCCGCATAACCGGGTGTATAATCGTATACATATTTGCCCTCTTTCCAATACAGGTAAGGACCGTCTTTCTCGTTTCGCCCCTCCCAAGCTCCCATGCCGATTATCTCGTTGTACGCTTTCCAACCGGCCATAGGTACCACGGAGGAATGGATAATCACGACCCCACCACCATCCGCTACATAGTTCTCGAAAGCTTTTTGGACAGGCTCGGGCCAGACTTCACCTCCGTAATTAACAACAACCAAGTTATATTTAGCGAAATCGGGCTTAAAGGTATTTATATCTCCTCCGAAATCCGGGGTAAAGACGAAATCCACCTTAAACATTCCACTGTTCTCTAAGATCTGCTTCATGGCCTCGCAAGCACCTCGCCAATAATGACTGCCATCTTGCCCGGCGATCATCATCGTTTTTATCACCTTTTTCTGGGCGTAAGAGGTTGAGGCTGATAAGGCGCAACAGATAAGCGCTATAAAATAGATATACTTTCTCATGGTTGTTGGGGGTTAAATTTTTCACTCTCGGGGCTCCATTCGATACGGTCGTAGCAACGGGTGGTTCGCAAATTATATCCTCGCTCATCAACCGTAAACTTCCCATCCTTGAAATAATCGATATATAACTCGGAGATCCCGTCATTATTGCGATCCTCCACCGTAAGCGCATATTTATCCGTCACATAGATCTCATCCGATATATATTGGATCTCTTTCGTATAATTATCCACGATCACGTAATAAAACTTAAACAGGTCGAAAGTAGGGTAATGCCCATTATCCCGCCCGAAAAGCATGACCTCTTCCATAGCGGCATCATCATCCATATTCGCTAAAACGGATTGTTGAAACCAAAAGCCGTCTTTTTGCGCTTGCGGAGGAATCCGGTCCCAACCCTCTTGATGGGCTGTCACCCGGAATTGGGCATGGGCGCCCATACAAACGAAAAGTAGGAGAACCCAATAAATCAATCGTCTTATCATGTCTATCATTTTTAATTATTATTCATATTTATAAGGCACAAATGTAATGATATGTCTCTTATTGATTATATTTGTCTTGTATTAAATTCACCTTTAGTCTAAATATATTATGAGCGATCAACCAATAGATTTTACGCAACGTAACATAGCCATCGACATCCTCCGGGCCGTCACGATGTGTGTAATGATCTTCGAAAGCGTACATCAAATTAAAAATTTAAACATTAAAACATATCGCTATATGAAAAAGATTATCGGACTATTCTTGCTTATATGGGCTATAGGTTCAGCCCAAGTTTCCGCCCAATCAGAGACAAACCGTTTAGATAGTATCATGCCCGTACGAGGCTTGGCCATCGCCGCTCCATCCGCACAGAAGTTGGATCTATTCTTGAAGTTCGTCCAAGAGGAACTGGCTCCCAGTCATTTCAACTTGTTGATTCTACGGGTAGACTGGAATTATGCCTATGAGTCCCATCCAGAACTGAGGGATCCGACCCCACTCACACGAGAGAATGTGAAAAAGATCGTAAAGGTTTGCCGGGATAACGGAATACGTATCGCTCCCCAGATCAATCTCTTGGGGCATCAATCATGGGCTGAGACTACCTACGCTTTATTACGTGAGTATCCGGAGTTCGACGAGACGCCACACGTGGATACCAAGAACTATACGGGTTGGCCCAACTCAGACGGACTTTATTGTAAAAGTTACTGCCCGCTTCATCCGGAAGTACATAAAATCGTATTCGCTTTAGTAGACGAGTTGACGGATGTTTTCGAAACTCAATTATTCCATGCCGGAATGGACGAGGTCTTTTATATCGGACATGATAGTTGCGTCCGTTGCGGCGGACATGACAAGGCTGAGTTATATGCCGGTGAGGTCACTAAAATACAAAACCACTTAGCCTCACAAGGCAAACGATTGATGATATGGGGAGACCGCCTGATCGATGGCAAGACTACCGGGATTGGCGCTTGGGAAGCCAGCATGAACAATACCTACCGTGCGATCGACTTGATCCCGAAAGATGTTTTTATCTGCGACTGGCATTATGAGCGTGCCGAGCAAACCGCTGTTTACTTTGCCATGAAAGGCTTCGACGTTGCTACTTGCCCTTGGCGTAAACCTCAGATAGCGCTTCAACAGGTAGATGATATGATCCATTTCCGCCAGCACTCAAATCCGGAAATGTCTCGCCATTTCCAAGGAATTATCGAGACAGTCTGGTCCGGTGCAGACAGTTTCCTTGAGGCCTATTATAACCCGACAACCTATAAGCAAGAAGTCTCGGACGCTGTCACGGTCAAGAAACTAATCGAGAAATATAAGACCTTGGAGAATCGGTGAATGTAATTTAGGTCATAATTCCTGTAATCCATCTACAAAAGTTTCTCCGGATTTCATCGATCTTTGCCGTTGCAATCGAAAAGGAATAAACAAACCAAGAAGTAGAACTTATTAAAATAGCAATTATGACACTAAACGAATTCTTGAAGTATGTAGAGACAAGAAAGCCTCTTAAAGGAGACGAGATCCATCAGTTTATGAACGAGATGAGCGATGAGGCCAGACGCATGACATTCGAGTTAAACGGCTCATATCACGATCCCGAGGAAATCCGTGAGCTGTTATCCCGCTTGTTTAATAAGCCGGTCGATCCGTCTTTTCGTGTATTCCCCCCGTTCTATACGGATTTTGGGAAGAATATCACGGTAGGTAAGAACGTTTTCATCAATGCTTGCTGTCATTTTCAAGATCATGGCGGGGTGACACTGGACGACGGTTGCCAGATCGGGCATAACGTGGTCTTTGCCACCCTCAACCACGGCTTCGCCCCCGAAGACCGGAGCACTACCTACCCTGCCCCGATCGTTCTGAAAAAGAATGTCTGGGTAGGCTCGAACGCACGATCCTATCCGGCGTAACCATTGGGGAGAACGCTATAGTCGGAGCCGGCTCGGTAGTTACTAAAGATGTACCGGACAATGCCATCGTGGGAGGTGTTCCCGCCAAGGTCATAAAATACATCCAATAACCCGTAACACCGATTACGACATCTGGGATTTCCGATATTCATTCGGGGTACACCCCACGGTCTTCTTGAATATGCGACTGAAATGCTGGGAGTATTGGAATCCTAGGTCGTAAGCGATTTGGCTGACGGTCTTGTTTGTCCCTACTATCCATTCTTTCGCTAAGGAAATAATCCGGTCTTGTATATTTTCTTGGGCAGTTTTCCCTGTCTCTTTCTTGATCAGATCACCGAAATAGTTTGGGGACAAACAAATCTTCTCGGCGAAATACCGTACAGTAGGTAGCCCTTCCTGTCTTAACAGATCGCTTTGCAGGTATTCATCCAGCAATCGTTCGAACCTCACCAACACATCCTTATTCGTCTCCGCACGGGTCGTAAACTGACGGTCATAAAAACGCAGGCAATAATCGAGCAGCAACTCGATATTCATTGCGATCAGCCGTTTGCTATGCTTGTCGATGGAGTGCTCCAACTCGATCTGGATTTTCCTCAGGCAATCCACGAAGATCCCCTTCTCTTCCTCAGAGAGATGTAACGCCTCGTTTGATTCATAGGAGAAGAAAGAATAACGCTTGATGTCCCGTCCCAAAGCCGTACCACGGATCAAGTCCGGATGGAAAAGCAACCCATGCGCCAAAGGCCGGGTCCCGTCCTTAAGCTCAATACCCGTCACCTGCCCGGGAGCGAATCCTACTACGGTTCCTTCTTGATAGTCATAATATTGCCTCCCATACCGAATATCCCCGCATTTCGTATCTTTCAGGAAAAGTCCGTATATACCATAATTAGCCCGGAAATTAGTAGGCCATGTCTCGGACTTGGATAAATCTACCACGCTCACCAAAGGGTGCAACGTCTCCAAGCCAAACATCTTGTTGTATTGATCGACGGTATCGATCTTTATTAGATTCTCCATAAGGCTATCTGTTTTATTGGTCTCAAAGATAAACATTCCAAATATAACAGCCTCATGCCATCAAGCAAAATCCACCGAACCGAATGATATCGTATTGAAAAATATGTATGAAAGGAAAATTTAAAAAGAGGAAGGAGAAATAAAAAGCGGTCTGGACGGGACTCGAACCCGCGACCCCATGCGTGACAGGCATGTATTCTAACCAGCTGAACTACCAGACCAAAATGTTATTCTTTATCGCTATTCCGTTGAATTGCGGTGCAAAGATAGGTGCTTTTTTTGAATTCGCAATAGTTTAGGATGAAAAAATTAGAACAAATCGATAAATTTCATACTTTTGTCCCCCATATATAATTAACACTAGCATGAAAAATACTCCTGTAGACTATCAGACAGCCAGACGGATTATCGATGGCTTTGGACTTCCCGATTTTGGGAAAGCGACTATCCGGGAGGTAGTTGCCATATCCACGCAATTGGAACAAGAAACGGGAACCGAGTTCATCCATATGGAAATGGGCGTACCGGGCTTGAAAGCCGCTCAAGTAGGCGTAGACGCTGAGATCGAAGCCCTTCGTAACGGTATAGCGTCTATCTACCCGAACATCAACGGAACTCCCGAAGTGAAAAAGCAAGCTTCCCGCTTTATCAAGGCGTTTATAAATATAGATATAGACCCAGAGTGTTGCGTACCCGTAACCGGTTCCATGCAGGGCACATACGCCTCTTTCCTTACGGCCGGACAATGTACGCCGGGAAAAGACACCATCTTGTTTATCGACCCCGGATTCCCCGTGCAGAAACAGCAAATAGCCGTTATGGGCTATAAATATGAGTCGTTCGACGTATACGAATACCGTGGCGAGCGATTGCGTGAGGCCTTGGAAGCGCATCTTTCCAAAGGCAATATTGCCGCGATGATCTATTCCAACCCGAACAATCCGGCTTGGTTCTGCCTCACCGACGAGGAGTTGAAGATCATCGGCGAGATGGCCAACAAATACGACGTGATTGTCATAGAGGACCTCGCCTATTTCGCCATGGATTTCCGCAAGGACCTCGGATGTCCTTTCGAGCCTCCTTACCAAGCGAGCGTAGCCCGTTATACCGATAATTATATCATGCAGATATCCGGTTCCAAAGCGTTCAGCTATGCCGGACAGCGTATCGGCGTGACAGCGATCTCCAATAAACTTTACCATCGCTCCTATCCGGGATTGACTCAGCGTTATGGAGGCGGTACGTTCGGTACGGTATATATCCACCGTGTCTTATACGCCCTATCTTCCGGAACCAGCCACTCGGCCCAATTCGCCTTAGCCGCCATGTTCAAGGCCGCCGCGGACGGTACGTTCGACTTTGTCTCGCAAGTGAAAGAATACGGACGTCGTGCGGAGAAACTAAAGAAGATTTTTACGGATCATGGTTTCACAATCGTTTATGATCACGATCTGGACCAACCGATAGCCGACGGTTTCTATTTCACGATCGGTTACCCGGGAATGACCGGCGGACAATTGATGGAAGAGCTGGTTTATTACGGAGTAAGCGCCATATCATTAAGTACCACAGGCAGTAACCAACAAGGACTACGGGCTTGTACCTCTTTCATAAAAGATCACCAATATGATTTGCTGGACGAAAGACTGAGATTATTCGAGGAAAATCATCAAGCATAAATTAACAATAAGCCCGGTCGGTTCACGTTTATTAACTTGAATCCCGGGCTTTTCATTTGCTTCTTATTAAAAAACGCCTTATATTGTCGGTGAATTAGTAACAACCTAACATTCACGATCATGGCATCTTATAAAAATATATTTAAAATAACACATAACGATGTCCTTCCTATTCAAGGAAGTATTCTGATTGCCGAGCCTTTTTTACAAGATGCCTATTTCCAACGTTCCGTCGTATTATTAATAGAGCATACGGAACACGGATCGATGGGATTTGTCTTGAATAAAAAAACGGATCTTATCGTAAACTCTTTTTTCAAGGAGTTTGCCGAATTTCCGGAGATACCGATTTATCTGGGGGGGCCGGTCAGCCCCAACCGTTTGTTCTTTATTCATTCCTTAGGGGATAATATCATTCCGGACGCATTAAAGATCAATGATTATTTATATTTCGACGGGGATTTCAACGCATTGAAACGATACATCCTCAACGGGCACCCAATCGATGGGAAAGTGAAGTTTTTCTTGGGATACTCCGGATGGACCGAAGGGCAATTAAACCATGAAATCAAACGGAACTCGTGGGCCGTAAGCCATATCACCACCGATAATATCCTGTCTGCCGATGGGGAGGGCTATTGGAAAGATTCCGTAGAATTATTAGGCAATGATTATAAAACTTGGACAAAATATCCGAAGGACCCGTATTTAAATTAACTGCATTATGCAGACATCGGAATAACCATCCGGTGTCCTGATCCAGTCCTTAAGCGTCCCCGCCTCGACAAATCCCAGACGGGTAAATAATTTCTTGCTAGGCTCGTTCGCCACGGGAATATGCACATAAAGTTGATGAAGCTTCAAAAACGTATAAGCGTATTCCATCAATAGTCTTAACGCTTCCGTAGCGAAGCCACGTCCTTGATACTTACGATCCAGCATAATACCGCAAGCCGCCCGGTTCGGATGCGGCTCAAAATCGAATAAGTCCACGATCCCCACGGAAGTCCCCGTATCGCAATCCTCGATCATGAAGCGAAGTTGGCGAGACTCATAGATACTCCGGTCGCTACCCGCTATATATTCCTTCAATATATAACGGGAATAGGGAGCCAAGGTATTCCCTACTTCCCATAACTCCGGATCATTCTCCCAACGATACAACAACTCCAGATCCTCTGGTTCCAATGCCCTCAAACGGACTCTATCATTCGACAATAACATATTTACCCAAGGATTACTTAAACAAGCCGACCACTCTTCTTCGTATATATATGGTAAACCGCTTTCTTGTTCACGAGCTTGTCCATAAACAAGAGCATCTGCTCGTAACGGGCATCGGGGAAGCAGAAAGCGTAGTCCGTAAAGCCTTTCATCTGGTTCTTGCGACAGATAGCATCCATCACACGCTCCACGTCCAAATCCCAGAGATTCACGAATTCCAGATCCGGCATAGCTTTCAGGCAAACGGCCTTTACCTCCTCAAAATGATCCTCCCTACACAAGATCAAAAGGCGGCGATGCTTAACCGCTTTAGCCTTCTTGCGTAGAGGGGCTGAAATCGTCGCCCAGCAAGCTTTCAGCAGGACAGCCAACCGGATCAGTATCCGCATCAACCAACCGGACCCCGGATAATATTTCTTATAGAAAATCAACATGGCGCCGTAAAAAGCCCTTATGTACCTCAAGTCACCATGCTTCGTACTCTCCCCCTTATAATGCAGGATCCGTTCCGGCACGTACAAGTTCTTATAGCCTCCCAACACGATCCGATAAGACAAATCGATATCCTCCCCATACATGAAGAACGACTCATCCAACAAGCCAACCTTATCCAACGCCTCATGGCGAAGCAACATGAACGCACCCGCCAGCACCTCCACCTTATGCGTCTGCTCTTTATCCAGATACGGCAGGCTATAACGTGCGAATGCCGGAGAGTTAGGAAACAGCTTTGAAAGGCCGAATATCTTGCAGAACGACACCCAAGGCGAAGGGAAAGCCCGTTTGCTCTCCGGCAAGAATACCCCGTGCCCATTCAGCATCTTCACGCCGATAGCCCCGATCTCCAGATCCTCATCCATCTGGAAGCACAGGCTGCGGAGGCTCTCCTCTCCCACCACGGTATCGGGATTCAGCAATAACACGTATTCACCGGTGCACTGACGGATCGCCTGATTATTGGCCTTGGCGAAACCGGGATTATCTTTATTCTCAATGAAAACCACCTCCGGGAACTTAGGCCGGAGATATTCGACAGATCCATCCGTCGAGTTATTATCCACCACGAACACCTCGGCGTCCATCCCCGTTACGGCGGCACGGACAGAATAGAGGCATTGCTCCAGAAAATACTTCACGTTATAGTTAACGATGATAACGGACAACTTGGTTTCTTCGTAGGTCATTCCGGATATTAATTATGAGTTATGATTTATGAATTAGAAGAGGTGAGATTGAACTCGGTACGATTGATAATGGATCGTCCTAAGGTGATCTCGTCGGCATACTCGATCTCGTCACCGATAGATACGCCACGTGCGATGACACTGATCCTCACATCGTAACCGGATAGCTTCCGGTAAATAAAAAAGTTAGTCGTATCGCCTTCCATGGTAGTGCTCAACGCCAAGATGATCTCTTTCACCTCACCTTCGGCCACACGCCGCACCAGACTGTCGATACGCAAGTCGCCCGGTCCGATACCATCCATCGGCGAGATGATCCCGCCCAACACATGGTATACGCCACGGAATTGCCCGGTATTCTCTATCGCCATCACCTCCTTGATATTCTCTACCACGCAAACCAAGGAATGGTCACGGCTGGGGTTGGCGCAAATAGAGCAAACCTCATCATCACATATATTATGGCAGACCTTGCAGTACTTCACGTCTCGACGGAGGGCGACCAAGGCCGCGGCGAAGTTTTCCGTATAGCCGACGTCCCGGCGCAACATATAAAGCGCTAGCCGGAGCGCTGTCTTCCTCCCCACCCCCGGCAAGGAAGCCAATTCATTCACGGCATTTTCCAACAAGGCTGAAGGATATCTTTGATTCATCTACTTTCTGTATTTGACTACAAAAATAGAAAGAATTTACGAATTAACGATAAACCTCAAATTATTTACTCGGCTTCTCCCCCATCCCATTCAAGTCGCACATCTCTTGCTTGATATGTACAACTATAACTGCTCTAGGTATAATTGTTCATGTCCTCAAGTAATAAACATTCTTTTTGCCATATACAAACATACTTACTACTTGATCTATTTCCAAATGATCGCCGTGGGATGTACAGACCACGACGTGATTTGTATATTCCACGACTTGGTCTGTACAGATCACGCCGTGGTTTGTAGAATTATACAGCATGCGAACAAGAATTCATACGCTACTGGGCAAGAATTCATATAGATAATTTGGGTACGGTTGCCCTAACTATTCTAAAGAATCCTTGCATGTCTCAGCCAGAAAACATAAATTTGTCACCCAACACCCGTTTGGTGGAGCTATTACGAACTTATAATCTAACATTTTAATATCGTGAAACCAGAAAATGAAGAAAAGGTAACCGGGCTGCCAGAAAACGCCTACCGAGAATTAAAAGAAGGGGAAAGCTACAAGCCTCTTATGTCTCCCAACAAACACTATCCGGAGGTTACGCCTTGGTCCGTCCTTTGGGGATTGGTCATGGCGGTGATATTCAGCGCGGCGGCCGCTTATCTGGGTCTGAAGGTCGGTCAGGTATTCGAGGCCGCCATCCCGATCGCTATCATCGCCGTAGGGTTGTCCAGCGGACTCAAGCGGAAGAACGCCTTGGGAGAGAACGTCATCATCCAGTCTATCGGGGCCAGTAGCGGCGTGATCGTGGCGGGGGCCATTTTCACCTTGCCCGCCCTTTATATCCTGCAAGACAAATATCCGGAGATCACGGTCAATTTCTTCGAGGTTTTCATGAGTTCCTTGTTAGGAGGTATCATCGGGATCTTGCTATTAATCCCGTTCCGTAAATATTTCGTATCCGACATGCACGGTAAGTATCCCTTCCCGGAAGCTACGGCTACCACGCAAGTACTCGTCTCCGGCGAGAAAGGCGGAAGCCAAGCGAAGCCCTTGATCTTCGCCGGATTAATCGGTGGTTTGTACGACTTCATCATCGCCACCTTCGGTTGGTGGGGCGAGACGATCAGTACCCGTATCGTCGGAGCCGGTGAGATGCTGGCGGAGAAAGCCAAGATCGTGTTGAAGGTCAATACGGGTGCTGCCGTGCTAGGTCTGGGTTACATCATCGGATTAAAATACTCCTTGATCATCTGCGCCGGTTCATTCTTGGTATGGTTGGTGATCATCCCCGCCATGTCCGCCATTTTCAGCGCCGACGTACTTACGTTCGGCAATGACGCTATCACGGCGACCGTCGGGAGCATGAGCGCCGAGCAAATCTTCACCACCTATGCCCGCCACATCGGTATCGGAGGTATCGCTACCGCCGGGGTGATCGGCATCATCAACTCTTGGGGAATCATCAAGGGAGCCGTAGGCTTGGCGGCGAACGAGTTGAAAGGAAAAGGAGACGCTGTGGAGAGTAATACTATACGTACGCAAAAGGATTTGTCGATGAAAGTGATAACGATCGGTATCATCGTATCGCTGATCGTCACCTTCCTGTTCTTCCAGTTCGGCGTACTTCATAATTGGTTCCATGCCGCCATCGGCTTATTGCTGGTCGGGGTGATCGCTTTCCTGTTTACGACCGTAGCGGCAAACGCTATCGCTATCGTAGGGACGAACCCGGTATCGGGCATGACGCTCATGACGTTGATCCTCGCCTCCATCATCTTGGTCGCCGTAGGGTTGAAAGGGCCGGCCGGCATGGTATCCGCCCTGATTATCGGAGGCGTGGTTTGTACGGCGCTTTCCATGGCGGGAGGTTTCATTACCGACTTAAAGATCGGCTATTGGCTGGGGAGCACACCCGCCAAGCAAGAGACTTGGAAATTCTTAGGCACATTAGTTTCCGCCGCTACGGTAGGAGGCGTGATCTTGATATTGAACCAGACGTACGGTTTCACGACCGGACAATTGGCCGCTCCGCAAGCGAACGCTATGGCCGCCGTTATCGAGCCGTTGATGAGTGGTTCCGGAGCACCTTGGGCTTTATATGCGATTGGAGCCGTCCTCGCCGTCGTATTGAACTTCTGCAAGATACCGGCGTTGGCATTCGCTTTGGGTATGTTTATTCCTTTGGACCTGAATACGCCGCTTTTGATCGGTGGAGCGATCAGTTGGTACGTAGGAAGCCGTAGCAAAGACCAAAGCTTGAACTCGGCCCGCTTGGAGAAAGGTACGTTACTGGCTTCCGGCTTTATCGCCGGCGGTGCCTTGATGGGGGTGGTCAGTGCGGCCTTACGCTTCGGCGGAATCAACTTGATGAACGAGGAATGGGCATCTAGCAATGCCGCCGAGATACTGGCGGTTGTCATGTACCTTGTCATGATCGCTTACCTCACATTTAATTCCCTGAACGCGAAAAAAGAATAGAATAAAGGAATAAGGATATGGAAGCACCTGTAATCAATGTGGGAATCATGACCCACAAAGCGGTCTCATTTGTTTTTAACGAAGAGTATGTACATACGGAAACCGGCACGTTCACCATAGGCGAGCAACGTGCCCTCTGGGTAAACGGCAAGATCGTGTACAATGGGAAGCTTTATCAGGAGCTATTCTTCGAGCCGACCAGCCCGCAATCCTCTTTCGACTTGAAGGCGGTCACGATCGGCGTGGATTTTCACTGGCAACGACAGGAGGATCAACGCTTCAAGGGAGCGTTGAACCTCGTGGCGACCGATAAAGGAATCGTCACGATCAACCAAGTGGACGTGGAGGAATACCTTACCAGCGTAATCTCCTCGGAGATGAGCGCCAACGCCTCCAAAGAGTTGCTGAAAGCCCATGCCGTGATCTCGCGAAGCTGGCTCTTGGCGCAGGTCGAGAAGAATTTCAACTTGAACGGATCGGTTACGCCCTATAAAAGTTGTTACCGCGACAACGAGACCTTGATCCGCTGGTACGACCGGGAGGACCATGAGTTGTTCGATGTCTGTGCCGACGACCATTGCCAGCGTTACCAAGGTATTACCCGGGCATCGAACCCGATAGTCAGGGAGGTGATCAAAGAGACCCGTGGAGAGGTATTGATGGATAACGATACGATCTGCGACGCCCGGTTCTCGAAATGCTGCGGAGGCGTGACCGAGAAATTCGAGAATTGCTGGGAACCGGTTCCCCACTCCTATCTTACCGCATTGAGGGACGGCGAGACTCCCGCCTATCCCGACTTGACGGACGAGCGGGAAGCGGAACAATGGATACGTACCTCACCCGAAGCCTTCTGTAATACAACGGACAAGGAGATCCTTAGCCAAGTGCTAAACAACTACGATCAAGAGACCACGGATTTCTACCGTTGGAAAGTAGAATACACGCAAGAGGAACTATCGGGGTTGATCCACCGGAAAACGGGTATGGATTTCGGGCCGATCATCGATCTTGTACCGTTGGAAAGAGGTTCGTCCGGACGTATCACGAAACTCAAGATCGTAGGGGTACGCCGTTCGTTCACCATCGGCAAAGAGCTTGAGATACGCCGGACATTATCCGAGACGCATCTATACAGCTCGGCCTTTGTTGTCGATAAGAAGGATATCCGCCTCGATATCCCCTCCCGCTTCATCTTGACGGGAGCCGGATGGGGACATGGCGTAGGGCTTTGCCAGATCGGAGCCGCCGTGATGGGAGCCAAAGGGTATTCGTACCGGAAAATCCTCACGCATTATTTCCCCGGAGCCTCTATTGAGAAAAGGTATTAAACAAAGGTGTCCAAAATCTGGACACCCTTGTCCAATTATTGGACACTCATAAATAATCATACGCTACTCACCCCTCTGTTTTTCAACCACATAAACACAATGGCACGGTATTTGATTTTATCTTACCGGAAAATAATACAATAACAATATGAAAAACATCGGGATCGCAATTCGCTCCCTTTTTAAGAGAGGGCAACACAATGTAATGAAGATTATCTCCTTGGGTATAGGACTGACCATCGGCTTGGTGCTGATCGCTAAAGTCCACTTCGAGAACACCTACGATAACTTCTATCCGGACGGAGACCGGATCTATCGAGTATATGAGAAATTTTTCATGAACGGGGAAGTGGGCGACCACGGGCAAACGCCCGCCGGAGTAATCCCCCTCTTGAAACAAGAGACACCGGAGATCGAGGCCGCCACACGCTATACGTACTTCCGGGGAAACTCCCCTTTTACGATGTCCGACAACAAGCATCGGCTCAAAGCGACCTTCATCCTAGCGGACAGTTGTCTTTTCGACGTATTGCCCCGCCCCATGCTCATCGGAGACCCTAAGCAAGTTCTCTCCCAACCCATGTACGTGCTCGTATCCGACGAGATCGCCGAACGTATCGGCGGTAACGTGATGGGAAAACGCTTCGAGATTGACGACGCGCCGGGACAAGTCCTCACGATAGGCGGCGTATTCAAGAAACTACCGGACAACACCGAACAGAGTTATGACATTATCGTATCCCTTTCTTCCATTAGCAAGTTCATGTGGGACGGAACCCATATGTTAACCGGAAACGACCGCTACCAAAGTTATGTCAAGGTATCGCCGGGTACGACAGAGGCCCAGTTGGAAGCGGGAATGAGACAGATGATCGACAAGCATTTCCCCGTAAACGACCTTAAGAAAGCCGGCGTGGAACTGACCTTCACCTTCCACAAACTACTCAACGTACATATGGAGGACGATATGGCCAAACGTATGGCCTTGATCCTCTCGTTCATCGCCTTCGTATTGATCTTCACCGCCGTAATGAACTATATATTGATCGTGATCTCCTCCATCGTGAACCGCACGAAAGAGATGGCCGTACGCAAATGTTACGGGGCGAGCGGTAAGGATATCCAAGGTATGGCGTTGTCCGAGGTAGGGACCCACGTCACCGTCGCGCTAGCGCTGGTCGTACTTCTGATCCTAGGATTTCAAGGAATTATAAAGGAGCTGATCGGCACGGGAGTCCGATCGTTATTCCTATCCACGGGTATGTGGGCGATATGCCTCACGGTCATAGTCGTACTTATCTCTACGGGCATAGCTACCGGCTGGTTCTTAGGACGCATTCCTGTAGCGGCTGTTTTCGGAGTATTCGTGAAGCACGCCGCCTTTGGAAACTGGGACTCTTGTTCTTCCAGTTCACGGCAATCAGCTTCCTCGCCTCCTTATTGCTAGTGGTAGGCAAGCAATACGACCATATGGTAAATGATCATCCGGGATACAATCCCGAGAACCTCGCCTATGTGTATATCGGTGCCGTAGACTCCACGGGGCGTGCCAAACTGATCGAGGAAACCCAGAGATTGCCCGAGGTAGACGCCATCACGACTTGCTATAACCTTCCTTTCTGGGGAGCCTCGGGCAATAACGTCTATCTTCCGGGAGACGACCGGGAACTATTCAACATCGCCGACCTCTACGACGTAGGAAACGATTACCTGAACGTATTGGAAATCCCGATCGTAGAAGGACAATACTTCACAGAGAATACCACCTCCTCGCAAGAGATACTGGTGAGCCGCAATTTCATTGAATACATGAAACCTTTCGCCGACTGGAAGGATGGAGCCGTGGGCAAGACGGTACAAATAACCGGACACGATACCAAGTCCGAGTCGATGCCTCTCTTCACGATCCGGGGCGTATTCGAGGACTTCCGCCTAGGTTCCATAGCGGGAAAGATCCGCGAGCCAAGATCATGTTCTATACGAAAGGGGCGGCCCAACATATGGTCATTCGGTACCATAGTCTTTCTTCCGAGGCTCTACGCAAGACGCAGGATCTAATGGGGCAACTCATCCCGGATAAAGAACTCAACGTAATCTCCTTCAAGAGCGAGATGCTGGAAGGATACACCTCCTCCCGGAAATTCCGTGACTCCGTCATGATCGGTGGCATCGTCACCTTGCTGATCGTCTTCATCGGATTGATCGGATACACGAACGACGAGGTGAACCGTCGCCGGAAAGAAATGGCGATCCGCAAGATTAACGGAGCCACGGTAAAAGACATACTCCATATTTTCTTGAAAGATATCATCACCATGGCATTGCCGGCCATCTTACTTGGTTGCGGTATCGCTTTCTATATCTCCCAGAAATGGCAAGAGCAATTTTCGGAGAAGATCCAGCTATCCTGGTATCTATTCGTGGGAGGAGGCGTATTGGTACTCACTGTCATACTGGCGGTTTCCGGATATAACGTATTCCGTACCACCCACGACAATCCCGTAAACAACCTCAAGTCCGAATAAATCAAAAGGGCCGCATCTTATCCAGACGGCAGCCCTTTGACTTAATGTTTACCTATTTCCCGGTTATGATGAACAACCGGTTCGCTTTCACTCTCACGAGCTATTACTATGATACAAAGGTAGGCCGAAGGTTTAAAACGATCAAAAAGAATTCGACGAATCGGGCGTTTTCCTCGGTGAATCCCGTTATTTTTCCTACTTTTGTCCCTATTAATACATACAACCATGGGACTGAAAAAACAATTCGTATCGGCGATTTTACTAGGCAGCGCGCTAACCGCTCCCCTATTCGCTCAAGATATCGCCACCCCGTCTAGCTCGATAGACACTTTAGCCATTTTCTCATTCAACGATTTCCATGGGGCTTTCGCCTCCGACGGGATCACGCCGGGAGCCGCCCGGTTGGTACAAATGACACAAAACGAGAAGCAACGCTATCCGCATTCCATCGTTGTCTCAGGCGGAGATAATTTCAGCGGAAGCTATTTCTCCAAGATCACGAAAGGCGAGCCTATCAAAGAGATGTACGAGGCGATGGACGTGGAGATGTCCGCCATCGGTAACCACGAGTTCGACTGGGGGCTTCCTTATCTAGTGGACACCGCCGCTTTGAATATCCCCATGTGGCCGCCAATATCACCGAAGAGAAGAGATATACTCACCCCGACTGGTTGAGTCCCTATCGTATCGTAGAGCGTAAGTTGAAAGATGGCTCCTCCCTGCGCATAGCCTTCATCGGACTGACCACGACGGACACCTACGTCAAGACCAAGCCGGAGAACCTGAAAGGGCTTCAGTTCACGCATCCGCTGGGAGCGGCCTGCATACAAACCGTCTACCAGTTAAAGAAAGAGGGCCAGATCGATATGATTATCCTCTTGATGCACATCGGCACGGATATGAAAATGCCTTACCGCATCACCGAGGAGAACGCCCAAGGACTGCCGTTCATCGATAAGGTAGACGCCATCATATCCGCCCACTCGCATGAGCTGGTGCTCGATAAAATCAATAACATCCCCATCATCCAAGCCGGCGTAAACGGTACCCATATCGGGAAACTGCTGTTCCAGATACAAGATTTCAACGGACACCGGGATATCTCTTTCATCCAAGGGGATACCGTGCGTGTAGCCTGCGAGGAGAACCCGGAGATGCGAGAGGCCGTGGAGAAGATCATGGATAAATATCGGCTGAACGAGAAACTTGCCACGGCAAAAGAGGCCTTGATCCACGACCGTACCATCAATAAGTTCGACTATACGCCTATCGGGGCGTTGGTCACGGCCGCTTACGCCAAGCGTTTCCAAAAAGAGATGCCCGCTTACAAGGATCAGCCGGTGATCGGCGTAAACCATTACGGAGGTATCCGTGCGGCCCTTCCGAAAGGGGATATCACCCGACTGCGTGCCGGCAACATCCTGCCTTTCGGCTCCGTTATCGTTGCCTATCGTTTCGACGGCAAGCGGTTGAAGAAGCTATTGGAGGATGGACGGAAGAATCCGAACGGTTTCCTTCAATCCTCCGACCTCACGCTTACCCTAAGCGGAAATAAGATCGAGAAAATAGTCTATACAAGAGACGGGCAAAAGACCGAGATCGAGGACAATACCCCTTGCGTGGTGACCCTAGACGCTTTCATCACCGATGGCGGAGACGGGTACGACGCCTCTTTATTCAAGGGCTACGAGATCCCGGAATTCGATAAATTAGGTATCATATCGACCGACGCTTTCATGGACTACCTAAAGGGCTTCAAGAAACCCATCACGGTAGAATCCACGCATATGCCGGTTATTTCAAAGTAAAGCCGTATCTTTGCGCAGAAGAAGACAGAAGTTAGCAATACATGAACAGCTATATGATCCTTTTTATTATCGCTGCCTATTTCGCCGTCTTGCTGCTGATAGCATGGATCACGGGACGTAATAACAGCAACGAGGCATTCTTCCTCGGGAACAGGAAATCACCTTGGTATATCGTTTCTATCGGTATGGTAGGGACATCCTTATCGGGGGTGACGTTCGTATCGGTACCCGGCATGGTGCGGGCGATCGATATGACGTATATGCAGACTGTATTAGGCTTCTTCGTGGGATATATCATTATAGCCAAGGTATTGCTACCGCTATACTATAAGTTGCAACTTACCTCCATCTACTCGTATCTGGATGACCGGATCGGGAGAAGGGGGTACAAGACAGGGGCCTCATTCTTCCTGCTCTCGAAGATCGTAGGGGCGGCCGCACGCTTATATCTGGTGGTCTTGATCTTGCAAACCTACGTGTTCAACGCTTGGAACATCCCATTCGCCGTGACCGCTATCCTCAGTATCCTGCTGGTATGGCTATATACGTTCCGGAGCGGTATCAAGACGATCATCTGGACAGATACGTTGCAGGCCCTTTGTCTCGTGGCAATGTTGATCGTGATCATCTGGCAGGTGAAGGACAAGATGGGACTGGATTTCAGGGGTATGGCGCAGACCTTGGTGGAAAGCCCTCATTTCCGGATCTTCGAGTTCGGCGATTGGCATAGTACGCAGAACTTCTTCAAGCAGTTCTTCAGCGGTTCTTTATCACGATCGTCATTTATCCGGTTAAACTCATTC
>ERZ859817.574-NODE-574-length-22262-cov-2.431305_pt1 | contig 22262 bp, 15 predicted proteins | sample MGYA00509986_ERZ859817 | MGnify/ENA primary metagenome ERZ859817 (study PRJEB30046, sample SAMN00715155) | human gut metagenome | study: EMG produced TPA metagenomics assembly of the A metagenome-wide association study of gut microbiota in type 2...
GGCAGCCATACGGTCAAAGCCTTATTGGCTCAGGGCCACAACGTCGTCGTCATTGATAATCTTTCGCGCGGCCATCGGGCAGCCGTCCCGGAAGAAATCCCTTTTTACGTCGTCGACATCCATGACATCGACCGGGTACGGCACATCATGGAAGACATGAACATCGACGCCGTCATGCACTTCGCCGCCCATAGCCAGGTCGGCGAATCCATGGAAAACCCGACAATTTATTACGACAACAACGTCGTCGGCTCGTACTGCCTCCTGGAAGCTGTACGCCGGGCCGGCGTCAAATACTTCGTCTTCTCGTCGACGGCCGCCGTTTACGGCGAACCGGAACAGACGCCGATCACCGAAGACATGCCCTACCATCCGACCAACGTCTACGGCCAGACCAAGCTCATGATCGAAACCATGCTGGCCCAGTTCAGCCGGGCCTATGGCCTGCGCTACGTGGCCCTGCGCTACTTCAATGCCGCCGGGGCCGATGGAAGCGGCACCATTGGTGAAGACCACACACCGGAAACACACCTCATCCCCCTGATCCTGCAGACGGGCCTGGGCCAGCGGGACAGCATCAAGATCTTCGGCACCGACTATCCAACGCCCGACGGCACCTGCATCCGCGACTACATCGACATCGTCGATCTGGCCCGCGCCCACGTAGCTGCCCTGCACCGCCTGATCGAAGAGCGCGGCGCCACCCCTTACGAGGTCTTCAACGTCGGCACCGGACGGGGCGTTTCGGTGCTGGAGCTGGTCCGCGGATTCGAACGGGCCAACGGACTGAAACTCAACTACCGCTTTGCGCCGCGCCGCGCCGGAGACATCACGGCGATCTGGGCCGATCCCACGCTGGCGAACACCCTCCTGGGCTGGCGTGCCGAGCGGCCGCTCGAAGAAACGCTCCGCACGGCCTGGCAATGGCAGCTGCACCTCGGACAGAGATAACCTTCCCGCCGACAGAACATATTGCGGAGAGCGCATCCGGAGCCGTTCCGGATGCGCTCTCCGCATACTCCTCCCTCCCGTTCCGACATCCGGCCCCGACTGGTCCTTCGCACCGGACCGACCGCCTCCCCTGCACCTGCAAAGGCTTTTTTCATCTTTTTCGCAACAGAAAGGAGAAGCGATTGATATTTTTTGTATTTTTGCATCAATTGGGAAAATAATGAACTTAAAATGCCGAAATTGCATGAAGAGAAGGTAAACGTCCTGAAAAAACCGGAATGGCTGAAAATCCGGCTTCACCGCACCGCAGAATACGCGGACGTGCAACGCATCGTCAGGGACCACTCCCTGCACACGATCTGCAGCAGCGGTCTATGCCCGAACAAAGCCGAATGCTGGAGCCGCAGGACAGCGACCTTCATGATATTGGGTGAAATCTGTACGCGCAACTGTCGATTCTGCGCCACCCTTTCGGGCCGGCCTCTGCCGCCCGATCCTTCAGAACCCGCCAAACTCGCCGAAAGCGTCCGTTTGATGGGATTGCGGCATGTGGTGGTAACCTCCGTTACACGCGATGACCTGCCCGACGGCGGCGCGGCCCACTGGGCCGAATGCGTCCGCGCGATCCGGGCGGAAAATCCCGACGTCACAATTGAGCTCCTTATTCCCGATCTGGATGCGAAACCCGACCTGCTGGACACGGTGATCGCCTCCGGGCCCGATATCATCGGGCACAACATCGAAACCACCGAACGACTGACCCCCCTGGTACGTTCGCGGGCCCGTTACCGTACGAGCCTCGACGTGCTGCGCTATTTAAGCGAAAAGGGCGCCGTCGCCAAGAGCGGCCTGATGGTCGGACTCGGTGAGAGCGATGAAGAAGTTTTCAGACCTTGCGCGACCTGCACGCCGCCGGCGTGGAGATCGTTACCCTCGGCCAGTACCTTCGTCCCACTCTGGAGCATCACCCCGTTGCGGCGTACATTACTCCCGAAAAATTCGACTGGTACCGGCAGCAGGCGCTCGACATGGGCTTCAGCTACTGCGCGAGCGGTCCGATGGTGCGTTCGTCGTACCTGGCGGACGAAGCGCTCGGCTCGGTGCGTCTGAAGCGACAGGTTTCCGCGAAAGCCTGAGTCTTCCCGCCGCGCGGGAAAAGGTCTGCGACAAAGAAAGTGTTGAACCGACGCTTTCCGGATTTACGGTATCCGTACGGAGCCGGACGGAGAGGTGTCGTAACGTAATTTACGATGTTTGTCGAATACCGGGACCTCGGACAAATGGACTACAAAGCCTGCTGGGAGTACCAGCAGAGGCTTTTCGACACCCTCCTGCGGGCCAAGGGAACCCCGGCGGAGGGCGCGGGCTATTTGCTCCTGGTGGAGCATCCGGCGGTCTATACCCTCGGCAAGAGCGGCCATGCGGAGAACCTGCTGGTCGGCGAAGAGTATCTGCGCAGCATCGGCGCCGAATTTTACCACATCGACCGGGGCGGCGACATCACCTTCCACGGGCCGGGACAGATCGTGGGCTACCCGATCCTCGACCTGGAGCGCATCGGACTTTCGCTGCGCGACTACATCGACGCGCTCGAGGGCGCAGTCATCCGGACGGTAGCCCGTTACGGCATCCGGGCCGGACGCATCGCCGGCGCCTCGGGCGTCTGGATCGAAGGAGCGCAGCCGGCGCGTAAGATCTGCGCGATCGGTGTGCGGGCGTCGCGTTACGTGACCATGCACGGCTTCGCACTCAATGTGGCAACCGATTTGCGTTATTTCACCCATATCAACCCCTGCGGGTTTACGGACCGGGGTGCCACGTCGATCGAAAAGGAGATCGGTCGCCCGGTTCCGATGGAGGAGGTCAAACGACGCCTCGTCGAAGATTTATGCGAGAATTTGAATGTTAAAATATATAAATAATAACAAATATGCCCATAGAAAAACGATGGGTAGTGAAGCCTCAGGGGAATCCGGAGGCGGTTGCCGCGATGGCTGCCGCGACGGGCATCTCCCCGGTCCTGGCCAATCTACTCGTACAGAGAGGCATAGACACGTTAGAGAAGGCTAAGAAATTTTTCAACCCCCAGCTTTCGGACCTGCACGACCCGTTCCTGATGAAGGATATGGACAAGGCGGTCGAACGGGTGGAGCGGGCCGTCCGCAACCGTGAGAAGATCATGGTGTACGGCGACTACGACGTCGATGGCACGACCGCCGTCGCGCTGGTTTATAAATTTCTGCGCCAGATAGGTCATAAGGACCTGTTGTTCTACATCCCGGATCGTTATACCGAAGGTTACGGTATCTCGACCAAGGGCATCGACCACGCCGCACGCAAGGGTGCGACGCTGATCATCGCCCTGGACTGTGGCATCAAAGCCATAGAGAAAGTGGACTATGCCAAACGCAAGGGCGTGGATTTCATCATCTGCGACCATCACCTCCCGGCCGAGGAAATTCCCCGCGCCGTAGCCGTTCTCGACCCCAAACGCGCCGACTGTTCCTATCCGTTCGACGAACTGTCGGGGTGCGGCGTGGGATTCAAGCTAGTGCAGGCCTACTGCCAGAAAAACGGAATTCCGTTCCAGCAAATCGAGCCGTTGCTCGACCTGCTGGCCGTCAGCATCGCCTCGGACATCGTTCCTCTGGTGGATGAAAACCGGATTTTAGCCCACTACGGGCTTCTGCGGCTCAACGCCTCCCCCTCGAAGGGGCTGCTCTCGATCATCAAGATCTGCGGCCTGGATCGACACAACATCACCATCGACGACATCGTCTTCAAAATCGGACCCCGCATCAACGCCGCAGGCCGTATGCGGATGGACGAAAACGACGAAAACGCCGCTCCTTCGGGCGGCTATGCGGCGGTCAATCTGCTGATCGAAGGCAACGAAAGCCTGGCCGAAGAGTTCGGCTCGGTGATCGACGGCTTCAACCAGGACCGCAAGTGCATCGACCGCAGCGTCACGCAGGAAGCCCACGACTTCATCGAGGCCCACGCGGAGCTGAAGGCCGCCAAGAGTACGGTGATCTACAACCCCCGCTGGATGAAGGGCATCGTGGGCATCGTGGCCTCCCGCCTGATCGAAACCTACTACCGCCCGACGGTGGTGCTCACGATGAGCAACGGGTTCGTCACGGGTTCGGCCCGCTCGGTGCCCGGCTTCGACCTCTATCAGGCAATCGAATCCTGTTCGGACCTGCTGGAGAACTTCGGCGGGCACATGTACGCAGCAGGACTCACGATGCGTCCCGAACGGGTCGAGGAGTTCACCCGCCGCTTCAATGCCTACGTCGAAGAGAACATCGACCCGATAACGCTGCAACCCCAGGTGGAGATCGACAGCGAACTCTTCTTCTCGAACATCACCCCGGCGTTCCGCCGCGACCTGAACCGTTTCAGCCGTTCGGCCCCGGCAACCCCGCACCGGTATTCGTCACCGGGGCGTGGTCAGCCACGGCGAAACGAAGCTCGTCGGCGCCGACTGCGAGCACCTGCGCATGGACCTGATGCAGCGCCAGAAACCCAACACGACGATTCAGACGATCGCCTTCCAGCAGCCGACCCACTACGAGTGGATCCGCGCGGGACATCCGATCGACGTCTGCTATCAGATCGTAGAGAACCACTACCGGGGCTCGGTTTCGGTACAGCTCCGCATCAAGGACATCAAACCCCTGCGGAGCAAGCAATAATACGGCCGGCAACATCCGTAAAAACCGGAGCTTTCAGGCTCCGGTTTTTTACGGATCCCGCCCGACGACACCGGCGGCGGCATTCCGTCCGAACCACTCCTTCCCGCTCCCGAAACGAAAAAATCCGATACAACAAAGTCGGGTTTTAGTTTCTAATTATTAGAAAAATCACTACATTTGACACAAAATAGTAATTGTTAGACCTTTTCTACCCAATATGAGTAAACCCTTCAAGCGTTATCTCGTCACCTCGGCACTGCCCTACGCCAACGGCCCGGTACACATCGGCCACCTGGCGGGCGTCTATATCCCGTCGGACATCTACACGCGCTACCTGCGCCTGAAAGGATACGACGTGATCTCGGTCTGCGGCAGCGACGAGCACGGCGTGCCCATCACCATCAAGGCCCGCAAAGAGGGCGTCACGCCCCAGCAGATCGTCGATCGCTATCACCAGTTGATTAAATCGTCGTTCGAAGGGCTCGGCATGTCGTTCGACATCTACTCGCGCACCTCGTCGAAGACCCACGCCGCGACAGCGTCGGAGTTCTTCCGCAAGCTCTACGACGAAGGCAAATTCATCGAGCGGACCTCGGAGCAATACTACGACGAGGAAACCCAGACGTTCCTCGCCGACCGCTATATCGTGGGCACCTGCCCCCGCTGCGGCAACGACCGCGCCTACGGCGACCAATGCGAAAAATGCGGATCGACCCTTTCGCCGGACGAACTGATCAACCCGCACAGCGCCGTATCGGGTTCCGTACCCGTGAAACGCGCCACCAAGCACTGGTATCTGCCGTTGGACCAATACGAGGGTTTCCTGCGCGAATGGATCCTCGAAGGGCACAAAGAGTGGAAAACCAACGTCTATGGGCAATGCAAGAGCTGGCTCGACGGCGGTCTGCAACCGCGTGCGGTGAGCCGTGACCTGGACTGGGGCATTCCCGTACCGGTCGAAGGGGCCGAAGGCAAGGTGCTCTACGTCTGGTTCGACGCGCCGATCGGCTACATCTCGGCGACCAAGGACCTGACGCCCGACTGGGAGAAATACTGGAAGGACGAAGAGACCAAAATGGTGCACTTCATCGGCAAGGACAACATCGTCTTCCACTGCATCGTCTTCCCGGCCATGCTCAAGGCGCACGGCGGCTACATCCTGCCTGAAAACGTCCCTGCCAACGAATTTCTGAACCTCGAGGGCGAAAAGATCTCGACCTCGCGCAACTGGGCCGTCTGGCTGCACGAATACCTGGCCGACTTCCCCGGCAAGGAGGACGTGCTGCGCTACGTGCTCTGCGCGAACGCCCCCGAAACCAAGGACAACGACTTCACCTGGAAGGACTTCCAAGCCCGTAACAACAACGAGCTGGTAGCCGTGCTGGGCAACTTCGTAAACCGGGCTTTAGTCCTGACACACAAATACTTCGACGGTGCAGTGCCCGCCTGCGGCGCACTGACGGACTACGACCGCGAAACGCTTCGGGAACTCTCCGGCGCGAAGGAAGCCCTCGAAAACAACATCGAAAACTACCGGTTCCGCGAAGCCTTGAAGGAGGCGATGAACATCGCACGTCTGGGCAATAAATACCTGGCCGACACCGAACCGTGGAAACTCATCAAAACCGATCCCGAACGGGTCAAGACGATCCTGAACATCGCTTTGCAGATCACCGCAAACCTCTCGATCGCCATCGAACCGTTCATGCCCTTCTCGGCGAAGAAGATCGTCGGGATGTTGCAGGCAGGACCCTTCGGCTGGGAGAAACTGGGCAGCACCGACCTGCTCGCTGCCGGACATCGGATCGGCGAAGCCGTGCTTCTCTTCGAAAAGATCGAGGACGACGTAATCCAACGCCAGCTCGACAAGTTGGCGGCGACCAAAGCGGCGAATGCTTCGGCCGAAGCAGCACAACACGTTGAAGATCAAAAGGAAACGACGACTTTCGACGATTTTCAAAAGATGGATATCCGTGTTTCGACGATCCTCGCCGCTGAAAAAGTCGCCAAGACGAAAAAGCTGTTGAAACTGACCGTCGATACGGGCATCGACAAGCGCGAAATCGTTTCGGGCATTGCCGAATACTACACACCCGAAGAACTCGTCGGGAAACAGGTACTCGTACTGGTGAATCTGGAACCGCGCGAACTGAAGGGCATCCTCTCCCGTGGCATGATTCTGATGGCCCAGGACGCTTCGGGCAAATTAAGGCTGTTACAACCTGACGATCAGACAAATCCGGGTGCGACAGTCGGATAATAAAGATATTTCTTGAACAAAAGATACAACCTTTAATATTAAAAAACAATGGAGAACATCGATTGGGGCTCTCTCGGCTTCAACTACATGAAGACCGATTTCAATGCCCGCTATACTTGCACGGACGGCAAGTGGAGCGAAATGGAAATTACAAGCGACGAGTACATCAACATGCACATGTCGGCATCCTGCCTTCACTACGGCACGGCTCTTTTCGAGGGCTTGAAAGCCTTCCGGGGCGCTGACGGCAAAGTACGTCTGTTCCGCGTCGAAGAGAATGCAAAACGCTTGCAGTCGTCGGCAAAACGCCTCTGCCTGCCCGTACCGACGATCGATATGATCGTCAAAGCCTGCGTAGAAGTGGTTAAGCGCAACGAGCGTTTCATCCCGCCCTACGGCACCGGCGCATCGTTCTACCTGCGTCCCGTTATGTTCGGAACGACGGCAGGACTGGGTGTAAAACCCTCCAAGGATGCTTTGCTGGTGGTTTACGGCTCGCCCGTAGGCGCTTACTTCAAAGGCGGCATCAAGCCGATGAAGGTCGCAATCGACCGCGAACAGGACCGTGCTGCTCCACGTGGAACAGGCGACGTGAAGGTGGGCGGTAACTATGCAGCCAGCCTTATGTCGGGCGAGCACGGACACGAGCTCGGCTATGCGAGCATCATGTACCTCGACGCAACCGAACACAAATACATCGAAGAGTGCGGTGCAGCCAACTTCTTCGGCATCAAGAACAACACGTATATCACGCCGAAGTCGAACTCCGTACTTCCGTCGATCACTAACAAGAGCCTCCGTCAATTGGCTCAAGACCTGGGTCTGAAGGTCGAGGAGCGTCATATTCCGGTGGACGAACTCCCGACTTTCGAGGAGTGCGGCGCTTGCGGTACGGCAGCTGTCATCTCGCCGATCGGCAGCATTTACGACATGGACACGAAGCAAACCTACACCTACGGCGACGAAGTAGGCAAGGTTTCTCTGCAACTCTATACGCTTTTGCAGGACATCCAGTACGGCCGCACCGAAGACAAACACAACTGGTGCACGATCGTCATGTAATCGACGCCTGCAAAACTCAAGAAAAAAGGATGTTCCACGTGGAACATCCTTTTTTCTTACTGCATATTTTCTTTGCCACCACTTACAAACAGCCGTAAAAAAATCGGGAATAGCCGCAGCTACTCCCGATATAAAAGATAGAAAAATACAATCGCACAATTTATCGACCGATCTTAATCCGCATTGATAAACGACAAATACATCCAAAAACGATTGTCAAATTTGGGAACATAGCGGTTAAACTGCATTACCCGATACTTTACCGACCGAATTTCACCAGCAACACATTCACATCCGCCGGAGAAACTCCGGGAATACGGGAAGCCTGCCCTATCGTCGCAGGTCGGATTCGGGTGAGTTTCTGCCGGGCTTCGATCGTCAGGGCATTCATCGAATGGAAATCGAAATCGGCCGGGATACGGATATTCTCCAGGCGATGCAATTTGTCGGCAATGAATTTCTCCCGTTCGATATACCCCTTGTACTTGATTTGGATCTCGGCTTCCTCGACGACCTCGGCATCCATCTCCTGCTCGCGCAGAAAATCGCCGAGCTTCGGTAAAACACCCGAGAGCAGATCGAAGGTCACATTGTTACGCATCAACAAGTCGTGCAGTTTCCGACCTTGCGAAATCGCGTCGCAACCGAGCGATTTCAAACAGTCGTTAATTTCGTCCGGTTTGACACTCAGTCCGCGAGCGAATGCTACGAGCGATTCTACGAGTCGATTTTTTTTGCAGAAACTATCGTACCTTTTTTGCGAAATCAGCCCGATTTTATATCCGATCGGAGTCAATCGAATGTCGGCATTATCCTGCCGCAAGAGAATCCGATACTCGGCACGCGAAGTGAACATACGATAAGGCTCATCCACCCCTTTGGTCACCAGGTCGTCGATCAATACCCCGATGTAGGCTTCGTCGCGTGCCAATACCAGCGGTTCCTCCCCCATCCTGCGGCGATGCGCATTGATACCGGCCATCACCCCCTGCGCCCCGGCCTCTTCATAGCCGGTCGTCCCGTTGATCTGGCCGGCGAAATAGAGTCCGTCCACCAGCTTGGTTTCGAGCGAATGGTGCAGTTGCGTCGGCAGGAAATAGTCGTACTCGATCGCATAACCCGGACGGAAAATATGCAGATCTTCGAACCCCTCGATGGCGTGCAATGCCTCCCACTGAATGTCCCAGGGCAACGACGAGGAGAACCCGTTCAGATAATATTCGTTGGTCGAACGACCCTCCGGCTCGAGAAAAAGCTGGTGCTGGTCCTTATCGGCGAATGTGTTGAGCTTGTCCTCGATACTCGGGCAATAACGGGGACCGATCCCCCGGATCGTACCGTTGAAAAGCGGCGAATCGCCGAAACCCTTCCGCAGAATGTCATGCACCTTCTTCGAAGTATAGACCAAAAAGCACGGAAGCTGATTCTGCACCGGATGCGTATCGGCGGAAAAGGAAAATTTCGAGGGATTTTCATCCCCGTATTGCGGTTCCAGAATTTCGAAATTGATCGTCCGCGCATCGAGTCGTGCAGGGGTCCCGGTCTTCATCCGGCCGGCTTCGAAACCCATCGCCACGAGCGATTCGGTCACTCCGTGCGAAGCCGAATCCCCCGCACGGCCGCCCTCGGCGTGTGAACGACCGCAATACATCACCCCCGCCAGAAACGTCCCGGCAGTCAGGATCACACAGTCGGCCGAGAACTCCACCCCCATCTGTGTCCGAATCCCGCGCACTTGCGGCCGACCCTCCTCCGCAGGCCGCTGCCCGAAGAGCAGTTCGACCGCAGTGTCCTGCCAAAGATAGAGGTTGGGGGTATTCTCCAGCGTACGCCGCCATTCGGCCGAGAAACGCGACTTATCGCACTGGGCCCGGGGACTCCACATCGCCGCCCCTTTCGAGCGGTTGAGCATGCGGAACTGGACAGCCGTAAGGTCGGTAATCCGCCCCATCTGCCCCCCTAAAGCATCTATCTCTCTGACTATCTGCCCTTTAGCAACACCGCCTACGGCCGGATTACAAGACATATCGGCCAACTTGGTCATGTCCATCGTCACGAGCAGCGTGCGGGAGCCGAGCCGCGCTGCCGCCGAAGCCGCCTCGCAGCCGGCATGACCGCCGCCGACCACGATGATATCGTAATGTAAAACCATATCTCCTTTTCCATGAATTGCGGAAAACACCGCCGCCCGTCAATCCGACGACCGACCGCCGCACGGCAAAGATACGAACAAAGTCGCTTATCCGAAAAAACCGAAACCGCACGCAACGGCAACTTTCGCCCAGCTATCCGCCGTCCGACGGCGAAAGTCGGATCGAAAACGGCAACCTCGCGGCAAAACGTCGCCGCAGCGCCGAAAAGATCGGCAAGCACGGGCTGTCCCGCCAAAAACGGATTCTCCCCGCTTCCGGCACACTCCGGCGACCCGCACCGAACCTTGCCGGCATTTTCCCGCAAAAATAAACTTCTCTCCGGCAAAGAGCCGACAATCCATGCCGCCCATTCCGGAAAAATACAAACGATTAAAGGGTTGCGGACACAACCAACGGCCGGATCCGTCCCCGCACGGCGGAAACGCCTCCTCCGAAAGCCGAATCTTCGCAGTCCACCTTTCCCGGCTACCGATTCGCCGCGCAGCGGACCCGATCGACAGCCCCCACAACTGCTGCCGCAGCCACCGCAGCCGGCACTTCCCGCAAGCGAATTCGTCCGCTTCAGTCCCAACGAAGGAAAACGCGATCATAACGTCCTTTTTGGAGGCGCAGCGACCCGAATCTCCCTCCGAAGAAAGGATTTAAGAGAGAGTCGGCATTACAGACACGGACTCCGGCCGCGAACGAACGACCGTCGAATGACGGACATTGAAATATACGATTGCCGGGGAAAATCCATCTTTTTTCGGGAACCGGTTCCAAACAAAAGACGAATCCGCCCATAAACCGCCGTTTCAGCGTCTTTAACGGTCCATTCCGCCGTCGGGAACAGAACCGACCGTTATGGTATATTCGAACGATTTTAAGGAGCATTTCAGGCGTTAAAAATACATCCTTTCGTGAAAGAGTTCGCAACCCTGCGGCCGGATCCCTCTGCAAACCGTCTTTTCAGCACCTTGAACCGCCCATTCCGCCGTCGGGAAGAATCGACCCTTATGGTATATTCGAACGATTTTACGGGATATTTCAGGCATTAAAAATAACCCTACCGGGAAAGGGACCCGCAACTCCGCGACCGGATTCCCTCGCAAAGCCCTATTTCAGCCCTTTGGACAGCTCATCCCACTGTCGGAGGTAGTGATCCTCCTTACGGTGCATTTGAGCGTTCGCACGGGGTGTCTTATCCTTCTGTCCGCACAGATGGAGCAAACCGTGCACCACCACGCGGCGCATTTCGGTCAGCTTCGCGGCGCCGTATTCGCGTGCATTGTCCGCAACGGTTTCCACATCGATGAAAATATCGCCCGACACGATCCGGGCGCCCTTGCGGTCGCTGTAATCGAACGTGATGACGTCGGTATAGTAGTCGTGCCCGAGGAACTGCCGGTTCATATCCAGCAGGCGGGCCGCCGAGCAAAAAATATAGGTCACATCCCCCAGTTCATACCCCTCTTCCCGGGCTACGCGGTCCAGCCACGCGGCCGTGAGCCGTTTCTGCGGCAGGCGATAGGTACAGTCATCGGTATAATAGCGTACGGCCATAGACGGTTATTTTTTGAAGCAATCCGAAGCACGCATCTGTACTTTGGGCGACGGTCCGTAAATACCGAACACCATCTTGTACTCGGGCTGCATGGTCATCACATCGACCCCCGACCCGATCGTTCCGATCTGCTGGTTGCGGGCCACCTTGTCGTCCTTGCCCACCGTCACGGAATTGAGGTTGGCATACGAAGAGATGTATTCGCCGTGGGCTATATAGACGTCGTATTTATTGGTGATCCGGTTGCGCTTCACCTCGACGACCTTGCCTTCGTAGATCGAAATCACCTGCGCCCCCTTCGGCCCCGCGATCTCGGCCATATTGCCCTTGTAGCGCTTCACCCCGCCGCCGACCACCGGCAGCCGCAGATTCGAAGTCTTCGCCGTAAAGGTGTTGCCCTCCTTGTTGCCCCGGGTCAGCTTGCGCAACTCGTCGATCGCCACGTCGAGCCGCTGCTCGCGGGCGATTTTCTGTTGCAGGGCCGCTTTTTCCTTCTTGGAGAGCTGCTTGATGTTGGCACGCGCCGCCTGCGAATCTTTCTGCAGGCGGGTCCGCTGCGTGGTCAGGCTGCGCTTCACCGAATCCAGCGCCCGCTGCTGCCCGGTCAGCCGGGTCCGCTCGACGGACACCTGCTCCGAAAGCGTCACGATCTGCTCCATCTGCCGTTCCCGCATGGCCGCCACCTCCCGCAGGTTGGTGATGCGGCGGGCCACCTGATTGAAGTCGCTCGAAGAGAAGAGGTAGGTCAGATAATTGTTGTGTTTGTAGTTGCGGTATGCCTCGCGCACCATCTCGGCATAGCGCCGTTTATGGGCGTCGAGCGATGCCGACAGCCCCCGGGCCACGCTGTCCGTACGAGCTACCTCGACCTCGAGCTTGCGGGCATCCCGCTCCGTCACGTCGAGCAGCTGGTTGCGCGAATCGATCTGACGGGCCAAACGGCGCACCGTCTCCTCGGCCGAAGCACGTCCCTTCTTGAGCTTCGAAATCTCCTGCTCCTCCCGGGCGATCTGCTTTTCGAGGTCGGCGATCAACCGTTTCTGCGCCGCGATCTGCTGGTCGGTATTCTGGGCCGCAAGCGACCCCACACCGAGCAGAAGGAACAGAAACAAAACGACCTTCGGCAAACGGATGCACAGCGTGCGGACCGACTTCGCCCGCCGCAGGAAACGATACGAATGGTTCAAGGCTTGTCGCATAGTCAGGGCTTGGATTTGAGTTGCCGGATACGCTCTTCGATCGCCTGGGGATCATCATATCCCTTCTCCAGCGCCTTGCGCCAGTAGGTTTCGGCCATGAACTTCTCCCCGAGAGCCGCCAGGATGTCCCCGTAATGCAGGTAGAGTTCCGGATTCTCGCTGCGGTCGAAAGAGATCGCCTGCTGCATCGTTCGACGAGCCTCCTGCAGCCGTCCCAGACGGAACAGCACCCAGGCATAGGTATCCAGCAGCGTGGCGTTGTTGCCGTCCAGCTCCACCGCACGGGCTGCCATGGCAAAGGCCCGGTCGAGCCGGCGGGGATCCCGGGACGATTCACTGATAAAATAGGCGTAGTTATTGAGCACCATCGGGTTATCGTAGTAATAATGCAGCGAACGGTCGTAAGCCTCGAAACACCGGCGGCGGTATTTGTCCCGTTCCGAATCCTTCCGTCCGGCCTCTTCCAGCTGATGATAGGCGTCGCCGATATATCCCCACACGACTCCGCGCAGGGAGTCCGTATCGGCGTATTTGAGGGCTTTCTTATAGCTGCCGATCGATTGCGACAACTTTCCGGCATACCCCTGGGCGTGTCCCTTGCGGGCATACAGCTCGGTATTTCCGGGGAAAACCTCGAGCGCCCGGTCGATATACAGATAAACCGAATCGAGCCGCTTGCGGTAAGTTTCGATGTCGATCACCGCACGGTAATAGTCCAACTGGGGAGGCTGGTCAGCCAGATGCAGCTTGTAGAGGGTCAGCGCCTGCTCCAGCTCTCCGGCATTGATCAGATGCTGCGCATACAGTTCGACGACATCCTTATCGTCGGGATAGCGGATCGCAAGCGTCGAGATCAGGTCGTTGAGCTGAAAGAAGTTGTCCCGGTAAAAACGGACGTCGAGCGTCAGCTGCCGGAAAATGCGGACCTTTTCCGACAAGGGGAGTTCGTCAATTTCGAAAAGCCTTTTCGACACGGCCAGATAAGCATGCGAATCGTTGCGCTTGTTGTAGAATTCGGCGAGCGAAGCCAGCGCCGGGACATTCATGGAGTCGATCTCCAACGCCCGGTTATACTCGGCTATGGCCAACGAATCCTGTTTGGCAGCACCGTACAGGTCGGCCAGAATCACGTGGTTCTCCGCTTCGTAAGGAATCGCCTCGGCCATCTCCCTGGCTTCGGCCAGCGCACGGTCCAACTGCCCCGTGCGAATCAGCAACTGGCGTTTCATCGCCCCCAACAAAGGCATTTTACCGAAACGCATCTCGGCCGAATCGAGCATATCGATCGCCGAATAGGGCATCCCGGCCTGCTGGTACAGGATCGCCAGAATACGAATGTTGTCGGGATTGGTCGGGTCGAGCGCCGAAAGCCGCACGAACAGCGGACGCGCCTTGTCGAGTTCTCCCTCGGCAAGCAGCTTTTGCCCGTAAAGCTGCCCGTACCACTTGTTGAGCGAGTCCAGCCGGTAAGCACGCCGTGCCCACGCCGTACCCTGCGGATCGCCGTCGGGAGTCACCGAAGAGAGGCGGAACCAGGCCGGAGCATACGCGGAATCGAGCTCCAGGGCCTGCAGGAACAGTGCCCGAGCCGCCAGGGTGTCCTCTCCGATCAGGAGTTTTTTCACACCTTCGGTATAGTATTCGGTCGGTCGCAGCGAGTCGGGCCACGAGGCCTCCGCCGCAGGTGCGGGCAACGCCTCTCCCTGCGGGACGAACCCCGTGGAGAAAGCCGTGCAGAGCACCAGAATCGCAAGCATCCGCTTCATTGAAATCGTTGAGTTTGTATCTTCGTTCTTCGCCGGAAGAGTGCAATGGACAGACGCAACCCCTCCCTTCGTCTGTCGGGAAAACGTCGGACAACCGCTTTTCGTATTCCCGCGAACGATACGGCACTTCATCCCCGGAACATCCCGGCATCCGGCGGGCGATTGCCGCTCCCCGACCCGGGGAGCGTACCGCAGCGCCTAAAGCACCGTATCGAACTGATGCAGGAACCGCACGTCGTTCTCGAAATAGAGCCGCAGGTCCTTCACGCCGTATTTGAGCATGGCGATACGCTCGACCCCCATGCCGAACGCGAACCCGGAATATTTCTTCGAATCGATTCCATTGGCCTCAAGCACATTGGGATCGACCATGCCGCAGCCCATGATCTCCAGCCAACCCGTGCCCTTGCAGACGTTGCAGCCCTTGCCGCCGCAGAGGTTGCACGACACATCGACCTCGGCCGACGGTTCGGTGAAGGGAAAGTACGAAGGGCGCATGCGGATCGTGGCGTTCTCGCCGAAAACCTCCTTGGCGAAGTAGAGGATCGACTGTTTCAGATCGGCGAACGACACGCCCTCGTCGATATAGAGTCCCTCGATCTGGTGGAAGATGCAGTGTGCGCGGTAAGAAATCGCTTCGTTGCGGAAAACGCGGCCCGGGCAGATCACCCGGATCGGCGGCTTCTGCCGCTCCATCGTCCGCACCTGAATCGACGAGGTGTGGGTCCGCAGTAGCACGTCGGGGTTCTTGGCGATAAAGAACGTATCCTGCATGTCGCGGGCCGGATGCTCGGGCGGAAAGTTGAGCGCCGAGAAGACATGCCAGTCGTCCTCGATCTCGGGACCCTCGGCCACCGTATAGCCCAGCCGCGAGAATACCTCGACGATCTGGTTGGTCACCAGCGAAATGGGATGACGCGAACCCAGCTCCTCCGCAGAACCGGGACGGCTCATGTCGGGAATCCGCTGCGAGGAGTCCCCGGCGGCGTCCGCAAGTTGCCCCCGCAGGGCGTTGATCCGCTCCTGCGTCCGGTTCTTAAGGTTGTTGAGCTTCTGGCCGAACTCCCGTTTCAGCTCAGGCGCCACGCTCTTGAACTCCTCCATAAGGGCCGTCAGCTCGCCTTTTTTCCCCAGCATCCGGATTCGGAAATCCTCGATCTCGGCCGCAGCTTTGGGTTTGAATGCCTCCACCCGTTCGAGCAGCTCGTTGATTTTATCGTTCATAACCTAAAGTTTACGCTTTATTTTGTACTTTTACGCACGGTTTAATAGGCAAAGTTAATAAAAATATCAGGATATGAAGCGGAAAATCCTCTCTTTTCTCGCGGCGGGAATGCTTTTCACCCTTCCGGCAGCGGCCCAGAGCGTCGGGGTGGTCATGAGCGGCGGCGGAGCCAAAGGACTTTACCATATCGGCGTATTGCAGGCACTCGAAGAGAGCGGCATTCCGATCGACTACGTGTCGGGAACCTCGATGGGTTCGATCATCGCGGGCATGTACGCCGCAGGATATTCCCCCGAAGAGATGCGCCGGATCGTCGCTTCGGGTGTGGTCAAACAGTGGGTTTCGGGGCGCATCGACCCCAGCTACCTGCCCTACTACCGCCGCAATACCGGCACCCCGATCTTCCTCTCGATCCGCCTCAACATGAAGGACCACCCGGACGACCCCAACGCGAGCCGTTTCCGCCTGCCTTCGTACCTGATCTCCTCGAATCAGATCGACCTGGCCCTCGCCGACCTGTTCGGCCCGGCCACGACAGCTTCCCGGCGGGACTTCGACAGCCTGATGGTGCCGTTCCTCTGCGTGGCGAGCGATATGAACACCCGCCGTCCGGTGGTGCTGCGCAAGGGCGACATGGGCGAAGCGATCCGTTCGTCGATGTCCATTCCGCTGGCGTTCAAACCCATGAAAATCGACACGATGCTACTCTACGACGGCGGCATCTACGACAACTTCCCCTGGGAACCCCTCGACAAGGAGTTCCATCCCGATTTCCTGATCGGCAGCAAATGCACGTCGGGAAACAACGACATCACGGAGAACAGTTCGCTCGTCGATCAAGCCTTCTCGCTGGCCATGAACAAGACCAACTACGACATGCCCGAAGGACGCAGCCTGATGATCAACCGGGCCGTCAATGTCAGCATGCTCGATTTCAACAGCGCCGACTCGATCATCGAAGCGGGCTACCGCGACGCACTGGCCCGGATTCCGGCCCTGCGGGAGAAAATCCACCGCACCGTCACGCCCGAAGAGATCCGCACCAAGCGGGCGGCTTTCCGCGAAAAGTGTCCCCCGATCATCTTCGACGACTACGAGTTCGAAGGACTCACCCATGCACAAACGGCCTATGTACGCGACGTCATGCGGCTGGACGACACCTACGACGGACGGCAGCGGCAGATGAGTTTCCCCGAATTCCGCGACGACTTCTTCTCCGTCATAGGCAACGACGAATTTTCGGTCGAATACCCCGAATTCCGGTACGACCCGCTGCGGGAACGGTATTCGGTCAAGCTGAAGATGTCCGCACGCGAAAACCTCCGGTTCCTGATCGGCGGCAACATCTCCTCGACGGCTTTCAACCAGGCATTCATCGGTTTCGACTACCACACGATCCGCCGCGTGTCGCAATGGGCTTTCGCCGGTATTTACATCGGCCCTACCTATGCGACCGGTTCGCTGGGCGGGCGCACGGACTTCTACCTTTGGAAACCCTTCTCGCTCGACTATTCCTACAATTTCGAAGTCCTGAACCTGCGGCACGGCAACTTCGGCAACCTCACGCCGATCGATAACACCGAATCGGTCAAGAACAACCAGGGATTCCTCTCCATCGGACTCACCATGCCTCTGACACACAACAGCCTGGCATCGCTGCGGTTCAACGGAGGACAACAAGCCTACCGCTACGACGCCCCCTTTCCCGACACGGATCCCGACACCGACCTGACGCGCTTCTCCTTCTTCAGCACCAAACTGGATATCGCCCGCAACACGCTCGACAAGATTCTCTACCCGCGCCGGGGGTCCGAAATATCCCTCTCGGGCATCTACATCACGGGGCGCGAACGGTACAAACCCGCCGAATTCGGACGTAAGCGAAGTTTCAATGCCCACCGCGAATGGTTCGGCGCCAAATTCCAGTGGAACCGCTATTTCGACCTGCCCGGCTGCAAATGGTTCTCGTTCGGATTCAACATCGACGCCGTCTGGACCACGCACCCCCGGTTCCAGACCGAAACGGCTACATTGATGTCGCTGCCGGCCTATCAGCCCGTCGTACACTCCCAGATGGCTTTCATGCCCGACTACCGGGCGAAAAACTTCCTGGCCGGCGGTCTGATGCCCACTTTCGATCTGCTGCCCAATTTCTTCCTGCGCACGGGATTTTATGCCATGTACCGCGACAACCGGGGGCTGCCCGGCGAAAAGATGCAATACATCACCGAAGCCTCGTTCGTCTATCACACGCCCATCGGACCGGTCAGCCTGTCGCTCACCAAATACGACCTGAAGAGCTGGCACAATATGTACCTCACTTTCAACTTCGGCTACGCGATCTTCGCTCCCAGCGGGCATTTCTATTGATTATTTCCCAGTCGCCCTATTCCCGAAAGGCCGTACGCAAAGCATCCGGTAAAAACTCAAACGGGTCAAACCGGAAACAGAAAATCCGCCTTGCCGCATGATGCAAGTCGAATCATAAAATAAAGAGGGCTGCGCAATGCAGTCCTCTTTTTTATAATGCAGGCTAAATCAGTCGTAACCGATCGCCGCGAATTTTCAGTCCTATTTTCCCGACATCATTTTGGCACGTTCATAATCTTCGTTGGTCAGAATATACGTCCAACGCGCCCGGCGGGGCGTAAACTCTTCGTAAATCCACTGCCCCGGATCACAAATCTGCCGGGTCTTGAAACGCTGCGTAAAATCCGAATACTTCTCCTCTATTCCCGATGGAAATCTAACAGGCCCATATTTGTCATCGACATCGTAATAGACCTCCATCTCCGTAATAAGAGGAGAAAAGGTGGTGATAAGACCCGGTACATCCATAGACCAATTAGATGTTACGAATCTGTTTGTATATTTTTTTCCGGGATCTACAAGCCCATTCATATGGTCTATAAATTCATCGTTTTTTGTCGGGCAAAACGTAAGAGTGAAGTAAATTTTGTGGTCACTGGCATTGCACAAACAAAAATAGGTGTAAAAAGTATCTGGATCGGAATTTTCCTGAGAAATCTGCGTATCGAAATCGACATTCGCTTCAATATATTCAGCCGTCGGATCTCCCTCGAATTCCGGAGCGGGATAATAATTATCGTCCTTATCGCATCCGGTCGTTGCAACCAATGCGACAAACAACAAAAAATAATGAATTATTATTTTCATAGCAAAAATAATTTATAGTTTATAATCAGGCCATTGGTGACTATCTTCGACATTGTAAATATAACCAAAACATCCACGACATCCAAATAAATCGAACGCGAACCATCCGATACCGGGACAAACTTTTACACAACAACTTCCGGAGAAGATCCATATCCGGCGAAATAATCGTCGGATTTCCCCAACTGATACCGAAACCTGCCGCATCGTTCCCATCCCGACAATTCGAATTCCGTCCCGGTACAAAATGGCGGGGGCGCACCGCTGTCGGTACGCCCCCTGGCAAGCAACAATTGTTTAACTAATAATAACCCTCCAAATTACTACTTATTATTTGCCTGCTCCGGTTGTGTTTTCTGACTCTCTGCAGCGGCAGGAATCTCGGATTCCGGCGTTACGGCTTCGATCTCGACAGCCTCGACCTGCTCGGTCGCTACCGGTTCCGTCGCGGCCGTATCCTGGGCGGCCTTCTGGGTTTTCTGACCGCAGGAAGCCATGCTTCCGGCCATTACGATTACAGCTGCTGCAATGAATAACTTTTTCATTTTGCGATTGTTTTTTAACTAAAAAATAATTTTTTTCCTTCGGTTCCCCAACCTCTGTATTCATTACATCGTCAAGGTGTATGCCAATCCGCCGGCATAAATCATTATGCTGTTAATCAAAGATATAAGAAATTGATAATTTTATATGCGGCTGTGGAACGGTGTGGAAATTCCCAAAATGATGTGGAATATTTCCACACCCGACGACTATTCGATGCCGTACAGATGCAGTTTGTTGTAGAGCGTCTTGCGATCGATCCCCAGCAGCCGGGCCGCCTGGGATTTGTTGCCGCCGGCCGCCGCCAGCGCCCGCCGGATCCGCTCTTCCTCTCCCGCCGGATCGCGCAAAGCGATCGGCGCCGGAACAGCCTCCGACAATTCGGCGGGCAGCTCGGCCGGAGTGACGTACTCGCCCGTCGTCAGCAGAACCGCCCGGGTCACGGCGTTCTTCAGTTGCCGCAGATTTCCGGGCCAGTCGCAGGCCACGAGCAGTTTTTCAGCCTCCGGATCGAAACCCACCACGTGTTTGTCGAGCTCGCGGTTGGCCTGGTCCAGAAAAAAGTCGGCATAGAGCATAATATCCTCCCTGCGCTCCGCGAGATCGGGCATATGGAGCACGAATTCGTCGATGCGGTGGTAGAGGTCGGCACGAAACGATCCGCGCGCGATAGCCGCCTCCAGATCCTCGTTCGTGGCACAGATCAGACGCACGTCCACCGGAATTTCGCGCAACCCTCCGACGGGTTTTATTCTGCGCTCCTGAAGGGCTCGCAGCAACTGGATCTGAACTTCGTAGCTCAAGTTGCCCACCTCGTCCAGGAAAAGCGTACCGCCCTGCGCCGATTCGAAAGCGCCCTTCTTATCGGACAGCGCTCCCGTGAAGGAGCCTTTGATATGGCCGAAAAACTCCGAAGCGGCCAGTTCACGCGACAGAGCGCCGCAATCGACCGCCACGAAGGGTTTGCCCGCCCGTTTGCTGCGCAGATGGATCAACCGGGCCACGTGCTCCTTGCCCGTGCCGCTCGCCCCTTCGAGCAGCACCGACATATTGGTAGGAGCCACCAGACGGACGTATTCGTACAGTTTACGCGAAGCGTCGCTGTGCCCTTCGATGTAATTCAATTCGCCTTCGTCCAAGGCCCTGTCCCCCTTCCGGCGCGGTTTCGCGGGCGCCGGAGCCATCGCTGCGGATGCGGGCATAGCCGTTTCGGGGTGCGGGGCATCCAGCGCCTCGCGGATCTTGCGGAGCAGCTCGTCCGGCTGAACGGGTTTGGAAACATAGTCCCTCGCGCCGAGCTTCATACTCACCACGGCATTGCGGATTTCGGCATAACCGGTCATCACGATCACGGGTATCGTCACGCCCCGTTCGGCGATCCACTGCAACAGATCGGTCCCGTTCCCGTCGGGCAGACGCATGTCCGAAAGCACCAGATCGTAGCTCCCCTCTGCGAGAAGCCGGCGCCCGGCGGCGATGTCGGCAGCCGTATCGACTCCAAAGCCCTTCTTGCCGAGCCACGTGCGCAGCATCAGCGAAAAGGTTACGTCGTCATCTATGATCAATATCTTTTCCATACCGAAATTTCATTCAAAAAAACCGAAGCCGCCCGCAGAGGCTTCCCGCAACGCTCCTCTTCGGCGAGGCTCCTTCTCCGGCATCGTCCGACACCGAAGCGTCCGATCCTCTGCAACTTCCCGTCCGGGCATGATGCGAACGGACGGCCTTCTGTCGGAATACGCCCCCGGCGGAGATCAACGGTCGCAAAGATACTCTTTTTTTGCCGCCCGGACAATTTCGCCGACCCTTTCCGCTACACCGAGCGCTGCGCTGCGCAAAGCCCCGTCCGCAGAACCTTCCGAACGCTCCAGACGGCGCAATGCCGCAGCGAGCTCCTCCTCGCCCAGCAACGTGTAGATCGGCACCATTTTGTGAGCGATCGCACGCAAAGCGACCGCATCTCCGGCGAGCGCGGCCCGGCGCAAGGTTTCGGCATGGGCCTCGTTCTCGGCGACAAAGGTCCGGATGATCTCCCGCGCGGCTTCGGCGTCGTCGCGGGCGAAAGCCGTCAGAGCTTCGAACCCGCGAACCGCATCCTCTTCCGGAAGACACTCCTCCGGGGCAACCCCCGCCTCCGGCACGACACGGCGTAACACGGCCACCAGTTCCGCCCGCGCGAAAGGTTTCCGCAGCACGGCTGCAAATCCCCGTTCGACATAGGCCGACTCATCGTCCGAACGGGCTGAAACGGCTACCACCGGCAGCTCCGCACGAACGGCCCGAATCCGTCGCAACACCTCGAACCCATCCACTCCGGGCATCTGTATATCGGTAAAAACCAGATCGAAAGCAGACTCCTGCACCAATTTTTCAGCGTATTCGGGAAAAGGACAGCTCTCCGTTTCGATTCCCAACTCCCGGCAGAGAACTGCGGTCATCTCAAGTTGCAGGGGGTCGTCATCCACCAGCAGGCAGCGGAGGGGTCGTCCGCCCTCCATACACACTCTGCCCGAACACATCCCCGCTGCGGCTTCCTTTTCGGAAGCGTCGTCCTCCGCCTCCCCGACCGGAACGGCGACCAGGAATCGGCTTCCGGCGCCCGGTTCGCTCTCCAGCTCGATCGTACCGCCGAGCAGCTTCACGAGACGATCGACGATCGAGAGGCCCAGCCCTACGCCGCTCACG
>ERZ859817.580-NODE-580-length-22153-cov-2.319124_pt1 | contig 22153 bp, 19 predicted proteins | sample MGYA00509986_ERZ859817 | MGnify/ENA primary metagenome ERZ859817 (study PRJEB30046, sample SAMN00715155) | human gut metagenome | study: EMG produced TPA metagenomics assembly of the A metagenome-wide association study of gut microbiota in type 2...
CACGGCCAGCCCCCCCCCGCAAGTAACAGTATACTGATTTCCGGAAGATATGTCAAGAGTTTCCATCAAGATTATGTAAAATTTTTTTCACTTCTCTATTAATCATTACTTACTTCATCAGCAGGCAGCAGCAGCAGTGAGCGCTCGGAATTAAGCGTAACGTTCTGAGCTGTTGCCCCCATTACCAGACCTTTGACCAGGCCGGCACCAGTTTTAGTCATCGCGATCATCGACACATTTTCTTCTTCCGCCCAGCGGCAGATTTTTTTAGACGCCGCCCCTTTATCGACCAGATAAGAAGCCTTGATCCCAAAAAGTTTCATCTCGGCCACCAGTTCTTCCATCCGCGATTCGGCATTCAGCAGCTTGCTCTCAAGATCGCTCTGATTGCGGCTGCGTTCCACTACATGTACGAACACCACTTCCGCTACATGCTCACGCAGGCTGCGGATCAAATTGAGCGCCACTAAAGATTTCTTAGAAAAATCGGTCGGTATCATCAATTTACGCAACATATCATCATCGGCAATATTGTCGCTGTCACCGTCGGTTTTGGCAACAAACAATGGCCGCTTCGAAGATCTGGCAAGATCAAAGGTCGTACGCCCAGCAAGGCACTTCTAAAAAAGCCCTTTCCATGCGAAGCCACTAAAGTCAGATCTACTTCTTTATCGTCGCCGACGCGGGTTATTTCTTCAAATACCTCGCCCCAGGGCATTTCGATACTTACTGCTTCATAACCGTTGCGCATCAGCTCGTTGGCATACCCCTGCAGCTTGCTGTAAACCTTTTTATAACTGCTACTGTAAGGATCTGCGTCCTCTTCTTCATCGAATACATAAGCTAGAATAATTTCTGTATTTGTATCGGGGCACAGACTGTACAGGCACGGCAGCAGTATTTCTGACTTAGGCGTAAGATCCATTGCTAACAAAACTCTTGTAAACATGTCGTTCATTGCTCCTCTTTATCTAAAAATAGCTTGCGTCGACAACGCCGGCAGTTCCTGCCGACAATCTTTTTTCATCCTATTTAAATAGTTATATTTCGCCATTTATAAAAAAAATCCTGCCTTATTATTGTAAGTTGACTTTGAACAGGTTAAAATATATACAGAAATTTGAATTTATACAAAAGGAGCTAATGCGATGTTAAAGCAAAAAATCGACACAGCCGCACTCTTTGCTCAGAAAAAAACAGAAGTTCAAAGCAGCGCGCGCACTTTGCTGATACTTGACGGCCAGGAAAACGCCTATATTTCTGCCGATGAACTTACAGAAGAGCTTTTAGCAATTCCGGAAGAAGGTGCTATCTGGCTTGATATGTCATTATTCGGTTCGCACGATCAGGTAATGACCGTCGCCCGCTCCTTCAAACTGAGTCCCGCTACTCAAAACATTTTAGAAAATAAAAAACAGCAGCCGCGTTTATTCCGCGACGGCAACAACAGAATTCTCATCTGCCGCCACCTGCAGCTAAACGAAAGCGGCAATGCCGTTTATAATAATATTTGTTTCGCCGCCAGCGCCAACAGACTGCTTTCTCTGCAGCATGGCCGCTGTGACCGTTTAAAAAATGCGCGTACGCTGGTAACAACCCTGCAGAAGCCTAATAATACGATCCCGCAGGCTTTGACCCTGATTTTAGGCAAGATCCTTGACGACAACTGCGAGGTCATCAATTATCTGGAAGAACGGCTGCAGCTTCTGTCTGCAGCTTACAGCGAACAGGATGAACATCCAGATCCCAAAGAACTGCTGCGTCTGCGCCGCAGCCTGGTCACTGCCAAACAGGCGGTCTATCCGATGCGCCGCATCGTCAGCCGCGCCTTGCGTCAGGACCCGCCTTTAGTTATCGGCAGCGATAATGCCCCCGAACTTTTGACGATCAAACTGGAAGGTGCCGTACTTACCTTATCGGTCGCCGAAGAATTACTGACTTCTCTGGAGCGGCTCTGCGTCAATGCCGCTGCTGAACGCAGCGCTGATATTCAGGCTACGCTGACTACAGTGGCAGTCATTTTCCTGCCGCTGATTTGTATCAGCAGTATTTTTGCCATGAATTTCCAGTATATGCCGGAACTGAAATCCCAATGGGGCTATCCGCTCTGCCTTGGCGTTATGGCATTGATTGCTATCTTTACGCTTAAAAAATTACAACGTAAAAAATGGTATTAATATTTCAAAATTATATTGAACCTCAAATACGCAAAAACCATCTGTACTTAAAGTACAGATGGTTTTATTAGTTTTCAGGCGTTGAATACCTTACCCGGGTTAAGAATATTTTTAGGATCAAGCGCACGCTTGATTTCTTTCATCATTTTCATTTCTACCGGCTCCGTATATTTTTCCATGGCTTCGATCTTCTTAGCTCCGATGCCATGCTCGCCGGAAAGACGACCGCCCAGACTGTAAACATAAGGATAAGCTTCAGCATGGAAACGGCTTACTTCATCTTCCCACTGCTCGTCGCTCATCTCGCCTTTCAAAATCTGGAAATGCAGATTGCCGTCTCCGGCATGAGCCAGCGTAAAGAGTTTAAAGTTGTAATTTTCCGCAACCCTGGTCAGATGGCGGATACAGTTAGCGATTTGATCGACTGGTACGACAAGATCATCAGAAGTGCTGACCAGACTCAAAACGCGCGTAGATTCCAGACAGTTGCGACGGAGCTTCCACACACGGTCATCAGCCTCTAAAACATCAGTAGCGCCGCTGGCACTGCAGATCTCGTCCAGCTGTTCCATTTTGCTTTCCAGCTCATCTTCATTAAAGGTCTCTACCGTCACAATAACATAAAAACCGTCTTCATAATGAGGCAGCTTCAATTCACAGTAATCGCTGGAGCTGCGTACAAACGCATTATCCATAAACTCCACGCTCGTCGGATTCAACCCCGCTTTGATCAGGTTCGGCACCAAACCGACAGCTTTATCCAAATCGGTAAAGATCGCCAGCAGATCCAGTTTATACGGACACAGAGGCAGCAGCTTTAAAGTGGCTTTAGTAATAATGCCCAAAGTACCTTCACTGCCCATGATCAGCTGTTCCAGGCAATAGCCCGTCGATTTTTTCTTCAGCCGTGCGCCCACGTTAACGATATCGCCGGTAGGCGTAACTGCTTCAATCGCATAGACCTGATCGCGGGTAGTGCCGTAACGTACAGCCTTATTACCGCCTGCATTAGTGGCAATATTACCGCCGATCAGACAGCTGTCGGCGCTGCAGGGGTCGCCTGCATAGAGGAAGCCGGCCGCATTGGCTTTTTCCTGAATTTCTACTGTACGCGCGCCAGCCTCGACAACCATATACATACCTTCAGTATTCAGCTCTTCGATTTTGTCCATCCGTTCCAACAGCAGAACGATACCGCCATAAACAGGGATCGCACCGCAGGAAACACTGGTCCCTGCACTGCGGGGTGTTACCGGCACATTATATTGATTGGCGATTTTCATGACCGCCGCAACTTCTTCTGTGCTGCCAGGCCAAATTACGACCTCCGGCAGATGATGATAACGGGGATCAGTTTCCTCGTCAGTTTTGTACTTTTCAAGGGTTTCGGCATCGGTCCTTACATACTCCGCGCCCAAAGCCGTTTGCAGAGCTGCTACCACTTCTGCGCTGACCGGTTCGTATTTACTCATAACTTCCATTCCTTTCTACTGTCCTACAAAATAAGATTTTATCTTTTCCGCAGCATACTGCCGCTGCAGTTCAATAACTTACAGATCAAAGATCTTGCCCGGGTTCAAAATCAGCTGCGGGTCCATTGCCGCCTTGATCGTGCGCATGATCACCAGCTCGCCGGCCGGGGTATATGTTTCCATTTCTCTGAGTTTTTTTGCGCCGATACCATGCTCGCCGGCCAGACGCCCGCCGATGCTGTAAGCATAAGTATAAACCTCTTTATGGAAAGCTTCCACTTTGTTTTCCCATTCTTCGTCGCTCAATTCGCATTTGCATAAAACGATATGCAGATTCCCGTCGCCGATATGCGCGTTGATTTTGACCGGGAAAGGATATTTTTCGCCTATTTTCATAATAAACTTGATCGTACCGGCGATCTCATTAACAGGAACTACCACGTCGTCCGTCAGGGAAACCAGACTGATCAGACGTACAGACTCCTGACAGTTGCGGCGCATATCCCAAATACGTTCATCGGCTTCCAGCACATCGACAGCGCCGGCAGCACTGCACAACTCATCCAGCTGCTCCATTTTCAGATCCAGCTCGTCCTCGCTGAAAGTCTCCACTGTGATGATAACATAAATGCCGTTCTCATAATGAGGGGCTCCCTTAAACTCCAGATAGTCGGCCGTACCGCGCACATAGGAATTATCCATATACTCCACACTGGTCGGATTAATGCCGGCCTGCATGATTTTCGGCACTACGTCCAAGGCCTGCTCCGGATCGCTGAACACAGCCAGCAGATCAAATCTGTAAGGCGGGATCGGCTGCAGCTTAAGCGTCGCCTTAGTGATAATGCCCAGCGTGCCCTCACTGCCCATAATCAGCTGTTCCAGGCAGTACCCGGTCGATTTTTTCTTTAAACGTGCTCCCAGCTCTACGATCTCACCAGTCGGTGTTACGACCTCGACAGCGTAAACCTGGTCACGGGTCACACCGTAACGCACCGCTTTATTGCCGCCGGCATTAGTGGCGATGTTACCGCCGATCAGACAGCTTTCAGCGCTGCAGGGGTCGCCTGCTACAGAAAACCAGCCTCATTGGCATATTTTTGAATATCGACAGTACGCACACCGGCTTCAACCTCCATATACATGCCTTCGGCATTCAGCTCGATGATCTTGTTCAACCGTTCCATTAAAAGGACAATACCGCCGCATACAGGAATAGCGCCGCCAGCCAGACTGGTGCCGCCGCTGCGGACAGTGACCGGCACATCATATGTATTGGCCAGCTTGATAACAGCCGCGATCTCCTGCGCGTCCTTCGGCAGAACAACCGCCTCCGGCAGATGGAACTTGCGCGGATCAGTTTCTTCGTCAGTCTGATATTGCTCTAATTTTTCAGGCTCGGTCAAAACGTATTCAGCACCGACGATAGTCTTTAAATCCTCCAGCACTGCTTCCGTTACGGGAGCGTAAGTTTTCATATTTCATCTTTCCTTTCCTTCTGTACTGCCAGCTCGGCAGGCGTAATCTCCGGGTGCTTATACCGAGTTTTCTGATCGGGTTTTAAACGTCCCAGGCTGATAGCATTCTGCGGACACCAGTGCGCACAACCGAAGCAATGCACACACTCGCTGCCAAAAGCAGGCTTACCAGCTGCCATAGTTATATTGCCCGCGGGGCAGACCTCGGCACAAATGCCGCAGCCGACACATTTATCATCAGCGCAGCTCAGCTTACCGAACTGCTTGATCTTATCCAGCACCCACATACCGGCAGCTGTACCGCCATACTTCCACAAAAAACCACGATCCAGATGCTGATAATTATCATACTTATTTTTGATATTACGGGCGATCAGTCCCAATTCAGCCGGAGCGTTGCGCAGCAGCTTCTCCTGACGTGCCTGCGGCGAAGGAAAGACGATACTGTTATCAGGCAGCGCCACCTGAGCGCCATATGATAACCGCAGCTCACGCTGCTTTAAAAGCTCTTTCCCCTGACCCAGCGCCTGTCCAGACATCGCGCCCATAGTCACTACTAAAAAGATATACTGAGGCACCATTTTCACCTGCTGCAGAAAAGCCTCCACTACAGGCGGCAGCGCCATACAATAAACAGGGCAGACGATACCGACAACTTCGTCCTGCACCTCGTAAGGCGCTTTTAAATAACCGGTAATGCCTTCCAGCCGGCACTGCTCCAGTTCCTGCGCGATACTTTTAGCGGCATACAGGCTGTTACCTGTGCCACTCAAATAAAAAATCACTGCCATGAGGTTCGCCTCGCTTCTTTGATAATCCGTCAAACGGCAGATAAATAACCGCTTCCATTATATACCAAATGAAGTTGGATAGTCAAAAACGACATATGATCCAAATTTATCTGCTAATAAAAAAAGACACCCGTAAGAGCGTCTTTTCATTCCTGCTATTATCATCAACTATCCGTACCAGCTCCATTAGCTATAAAGAGCAAATACACACCTTTATTCTAACGATTTGCAAAAACATCATATTCTGTTATCGTTATTTTATCACTCATAAATCTTTTTTCAGTATCTCTGTAAAATTCAACTTTTGTTTTCTCCCATTTACCCTTCTGATAGCCATAGTAAAAGCGCCAGTGCTGCATAGCATTAGAAAGATATGATTTCTCTGCTTTGGAGGCTTCTTCTTTGGTAGGATAACTGCCTGTAAATATTTCAGTGTATCGCTCAACATCAAGTATGCCTATATAAGGGTACATGACAGAATCATTTTTTTTAACATCCAAAGAATAAACAGGTTCCAGATTCCGCACCTTGAACCAATGTCCTGAACCCTGCAGTCCATGTTTAGAGGGATCAAAATAACGTATGTGGACAGCATCTTTTTTATAGGTAGCGAGAACAGGCTGCATAATATCCTGCACATGCACTTTAAAAGAATCCACTACAACCTGCTCATCAGCTAAACAAGAAGCGCAGACCAAAAGCAATGCCATAATTAAAATCAGCAAACGTTTTGTCATTTCTCTCACCCTTTCAGCTTGATTATACAATGCTGAAATTTTACATTAAATCAAATTTACAATGCAACTTCTTTTATTTTCTGAACTGCTGTTACAAAAAGCTCTGTCAACGCAGAGTTTTTTGCTTAGCTGTTTATATCAGAAATTACGCTGATAGCTGATACCGACAACTTTAGCATAGTTATCATGGCTGCGGGCGGTATCATAAGTATCACCAGCTGCTACATGTCCTTTGATGCTCAACCCATCGATATCGATAAAGCCCAAGGTCATGGCAAGCGTCTGTTTTTTATCGTGGTACTGGAAGCCCAGACTGTAGGTGCGGCGGGCACCGGTCGGCACGATAAAATCGGCGCCGTCAAAAGGTATTACCGATTCATCATAAGCATAACCGCCCATGATGGTATATTTGTCACTCAGTTTATGTTCTACGCCCAAAGCATAACGCCAGCCGTTGCTCCAGTTTTTTGGAGAAGCAATAGTTCCTAAACCTTCAATGTCGATATTCAAAGCATCATAAGTACTCCATTTGGTATAGGTACCGTTCAATTCTACCCGAGTACGGTCATCAAATTTATGATTGTAACCAATAGCCCAGCTGTCGGGCAAAGTTACTTTGCCATAGGCATCTCTTTTTATACTCATACCATTTACCATATAAGCTTTAAAATCTGCTTCCATACTGTGAGTCACCTTGCTGCGGTAAACCAGGCCGATCTCATTTTTAGAATCAAAAGCATAATTGGCAGCCGCATTCCAGCCTAAAGCCCAGCTTTCGCCCTTTGTTTGCGTAGCTGCACCCCCCATAAATGGAATTTGAGAATTTTTCTGCAGTTCCAGACCCACATAATTGACTTCCGCCCCCACGGCCGCACTCCACTTGTTGTCAAACTTGCGGGCATAGGTCGGCGTCAGGCTGGCGCCGTTCAAGCGAGAGAAAAAGGCATTAGATGCAACTTTAGAATCCCGTTCAAATTCTGAGATCATGCCGAAACGGCTGAACAACCCTACACCAATCCAGTCTTTGTCGTTGAGCTGTTTGACATAGTAATTGCCGGGAGCCCAACCGGCATGTACGACGTTTTTACCTTCGTCAATAGACTTTCCTGTAGCGTCATAAGCCGTATATTTGCCATGCGGGCTGATATAAACCGCACTCTGTTTAAAAGCTTCGCCCCGCACTTTGGTGATTGACGCCGGATTGTAGGCAATATTGGCGGCGTCATTCTCAGCAAACATTCGCGCTCCGCCCATAGCCACACCTTCAGCTGACCACTCGTTGATCGCAAAGCCTTCGGCCCCAGCATCGACAGCCGGCACAGACAAAACACAGGCCAACCCTATTATCGTAAAATGTTTCTTTAAAAACAAAACAGACACCTCACAATTAACAAAATTTTCCAATATTAATAACAATATTTTAACAGCTTTTGCTTTTTATTGTGGAGAAAGTTTTAATCCAACAATTAAATTATTTTTTATAATATATTTAGCTTGCATTTTTCAACCTTTTACGTCATAATATTAGTTGAAAGTTCAACTAATATGGCGGTGAATATTATGACAAAACTGCATAATGACCTACTGCGTGACATCGGCACGCTGGCGCGCACGATCCACTATCTTCATGATCTGCATTTTAAGGAACTGGCGCTGCAACGGGGACAGTTTATTTTTCTGACCCGGATCTGCGAAAATACGGGTATCAATCAAAACGATTTATCGCTCTTATTAAAAGTCGATAAATCTACGACTGCCAAAGCTGTCCAAAAATTGACCGCTGCCGGTTATATAAACAGGCAGCGCAGCAGCGAAGACCAGCGGCACTGGCAGCTTTTCCCAACAGAAAAAGCTCTCCTGCTCTACGATCAAATCATCACTGAAGAAAACACCAGCCTGCAGTTGTGTCTGCAAAATTTTACAGCGTCAGAACGCAAAGAACTGAACAGGCTGTTCAAAAAAATGTGTGCCAATCTGGAAACACACTGGCAAAAAACAAAGGGTCAAAAACAAAGAATCGAGGTGCAATGATGCTGCGTTTGGCAACTATGCAGGATTTAACACGGATCATGGCTATCGTGCAGGATACGGTCAGGGAAATGCACGCTTACGGCAACTACCAGTGGGACGAGGTTTATCCAACTGAACAGGATTTTGCCGCAGACATCACCCAAGGCGATCTTTTTGTATCAGAAGCTGAAGGACAGATCTGCGGCCTGATCTGCATCAATCAGACCGAACCAGCTGTTTATGCTGATGCCGGCTGGACTTTGGCGGAAAAAGCCCTGGTCCTGCATCGCATGGCAGTTGACCCGGACCTGCGCGGCCGCGGTACCGGCTCTGAATTGCTGCAGCAGGCTGAAACGCTCGCTCTCAGTCTGGGACTGCGTTATTTAAAAACAGATACCTACGCCCTGAACGAAAAAGCTCAGCAGCTGTTTCTAAAGCACGGCTATCATTTCTGCGGTGAAATCCAGTTCCGTAAAATGGAGCACCAGTTTTACTGTTATGAAAAAGTACTGTAAAATAAAAACACACCCTTTAAAAAGGGTGTGTTTTTACTTATAAAGCAGGGTCGTCCACGCCGTTGGCCTTAAAGGCATTGGCCCTGTCGATGCAGGTGCCGCATTCGCCGCACGGCCTGTCGCCTCCTTCATAGCACGACCAAGTATATTGATAAGGAGCACCCAAATTCAGTCCCAGCTCCACTATTTGCGCTTTATTTTTATTCAGCAGCGGTGCTTCCAGATGACACAATTTACCGCTGCCTTCATAAATGGCAGTATCCATAGCCGCATAAAACTCCGGCGTACAATCCGGATAAGCCCGTCCAGCCGCATCGTCAGCATGAGCGCCATAACAGATCGCATCAGCTCCCAATGAAATGGCAATAGCGGCAGCAGCGCTGATCAAAAGGCCATTGCGAAACGGTACATAAGTCGCTACCGTACCTTCGCCATGCTCAGCCAGCTGCTGCGCGTAGCTTTTATGTTCGATGGCTTCACTGCTGGCAGCCAGCAGTGAGCAATTACTATAGGACATGATGCCGGCAATATCCTGCTCCAGTAAACGTACACCATAATAAGCCGCAACCTTACGGGCTGCTGCCATTTCCCTGCTGTGCTTCTGCCCGTAAAAAACACACAGCGCCGTGACATTTTCCGCACCGCAGACCTGCACAGCCTGCGCCAGACAGGTGGTGCTGTCGATACCGCCGCTTAATAACACTACTTTTTTCATACTGCAACCTCCGTCACAGATCGCGCCTGATGATGGCAGGCGGTAATTCTTCCCAGGGCTTGTATTGAATCGTGCTGCAAAATACATAAGCCTTATAACGGTCGGCAGCTGTTTCAGCCGTTGCCGCTTTGGCCAGATCACGCTCACCGGCTTCACTGACCGGATAATACCTGAAAGCCTCCGCAAACAGCTGTGCCGCTTTTTCGTCATCACCATTATTATGTTCATGCTCAGCTAAAAATTTATAGGCAAAATAACGGTAAGGATTGATACCGTCGTTTTCAGCTTCCAGCTCCAGCATCTTTTCCGCTTCCTGTACAGCCTGCTCTTCTTTGCCTACCTCACGCAGAATCGCCAGCCGGCGATAAAACATATCGCCGCGGGAAGCGCTGCGGAAGGGATGTTTATAAGCCCGGCTCAATGCATAGGCCTGATCCAGATAATTCAAAGCGGCATCCTCATTATGGGCCAACTTCCAAACGATTTCAGCTATATCCCGCAGGCACAGCACTTTATGTTCAGCTTCGCTGAGGCCCATTTCCGGTGCATCCTCCATATCAGGCTCCACATCAAGTATCGTTGCCAGGACATGCATCGGGCTTCTACCTCATCCATCCAATATAAAGCGCGCCCCACCGTCGAGCGGCAGCGCCAGTCGTTATAGTTGCTGATCATACCGCGGGGGACCGGATATTCCCCGCCGGCCACATGGTTCACACACGCCTGCCATTCCTGTTCGTTCATAGTCAAGTCACACTCCTTACTGATTCTTATATTATTATTGTAGCATATTGCCGCCGCAGCGGCCTAAATAAAAATAACGCCCTCCTGCTTTTACAGCCTTTGCAAATAAAAAAGCGGCTGCCCGGCCGAAGCCAAAAGCAGCCATAAATAAGGGAAAGCGTTTTTAAAGCAGACTCACTTTTCGTTGCGCACATAACGGCGCGGCATCCGCGGACTGACGCTGCAGACCAGCTCGTAGCAGATAGTACCTGCCCACTGCGCAACCAGTTCCATCGGCAAATCTTTGCCGCCGAAAACGGTGACTTCGTCGCCCACTTTGACCGGAGGCAGGTCGGTAACGTCAAGCATCACCTGATCCATACACACGCGGCCCACGATAGGAGCCCTGCCGCCGCCAACCAGCATATAGCCCACGTTGGAAAGACGTCTGTTGACGCCGTCGCATAACCGACCGGCACCGTGGCAATAACACTGGGACGGCTCAATGTATAAGTACGCCCATAACCGATAGTCGCACCGGCAGGCAGGCTTTTGACAAAGCTTACCGTCGATTTGACCGTCATGACAGGCTCAAAATCTTTATAACAATCGCTCATATGCGCAGGATGCAAACCATACAAAGTAATACCCTGACGCACCATATCCATCTGATATTCACGCAGTTCTGTCAAAGCGGCACTGTTGGCGATATGTGCCAGCGGTACCCTGATACCCTTCTCCCTGATCAGCTTCAGCGCTTCCTGGAAGCGTTCAAACTGATGCGCGGCATAGGCTTTGTCATCAGCATCTGCCGTTGCAAAATGCGAGAACACTCCTTCGATCTCAATGCCAGGCAGCGCCGCGGCCTTAGCCGCAAATTCACCCGCATCGCGAACATGTACGCCGATCCGATGCATACCGGTATCAATAGCGATATGGATCCTGGCTTTTTTATTCAATTTAACAGCCGCTTCGTTAAGGGCATATAAACGTTCTTCGTCAAAAACGGCGTGACTGATATCAAACTGCACTACAACATTGGCAGCTCCCGGCTGCAGCGAACCCAGCACTAAAATAGGCAGCCTGATACCTGCTTCACGCAGCTCAAGACCTTCCTGCAGCAGCGCTACGGCCAGAAAATCAGCGCCGTTCTTTTCGGCTTCGCGGGCTACCGCTACCGCGCCATGTCCGTAAGCATCAGCCTTGACAACGGCACACAGCTTAGTATGGGGATCAAGATTGCTTTTGGCGATCTGCACGTTATGCGCCACGGCATCAAGATTGATCTCGGCCCACGCGCCCCGGTCGATATGATACATAAAACTAAACCCACCTTCACAAAAAAACGCAGGACACGTACGTCTGCGTGCGCCTGCGGCTGATACAAAATCCAATGACCTTATGGTCAAATTATATGCTTTTTAAAATGATTTGTCAATAATCTGCAAGGCTTCGACGCCGCAGGCGTCTGCCATTCCACCGCTTATTTGGAGGCAGTTTCCTGATCCTGTCCGTGACAGCTGGGTCCGCAGCCATTACAGCCGCTACAGCCGGCACAACCGCCGGAAGATGTTTTTTTGAAGACGCTGCGCAGTGCCAAAATTGCCAGAGCCACTAAAATACCGCCAATAATATAATCAGCCATTTTTACACCTGCTTTCGTTCACGCTGCGCCATTACGGCTTCTGCCGCAGACGCTTTATTGCACCATAAATTTAAATTTGCTCAGGTTAGCTTTCGCTAACCACATTGTACTACGTTCCTGCTTTTTTGGCAAGCACTTAAAATATTTTTTACAGATAAGACAAATATTTTGAAACCAAAAAATTTAAAATATTTTACAGGAAAATCAAGCTGCAGCCACTTAAGCTTCTACTTTCCAGCGATCGAAAAAGCTCAGCCTGCTTTCATACAAATGTACAAACCGCCCTACTAAAACTGCGGCCACTACTGTACCGGCTCCAACTCCTTGTAATGTACCGAATTCCACCCAGGAAATAATAATCGCTAAAGTGACCAGCGATATATCGAAACAATTTTTGATCAGGCTGAACTTTTTTTGAGTAACAAACGCCAGTACACTGACCACACCTTCGCCCGCAACTAAAAAGATTTTAGCGCGCACCTCCAGAAAAACACCCAAAGCCAAGACAACAATACTTAAAAGGCAAGCAAGCCATTGTTCCAGTGCACTGCTCGGTATAAACCAGTCCAACAGACCCATCGAAAAATCAATGCTGCAGCCAAAAGCCAGCGTCGTCAGCAGCTGGCCCACCAGCTCCCTTACATAAAGCGCCCTAAGAATGAGAGGCTGCGCCAGGATCATAACAATGTTCATCATGATCGTAATATCACCCAAACTAAAAGGTAAAAACATACTCATAACCCACGGTACACTGGAAATAGGCGATGTACCCAAGTCAGCCTTACAGGACAGAGCGATACCAAAAGTCATTAAAAATATCCCCACGGCAAACATCGCCAGCCGCGGCTTAAAATGTTGATTATGGACTGATCCCAATTTACTTTTCCTTCTTTCAAAACATAACAGGCAAGCTCCAAATAAAAAAACGGTTCTCAGCATGCAAGAAACCGTACGCTCAAGCCATTGGATTGTATCTTTATTTTACCATAAATCATGCGAATATAAAATATGACCCGACATCTACAAATAAACGTCCGCATCAAAAGCAGAAAGCCTGCCGATAAAAGGCAGGCTTTCCACACAGGTACACAAAAGGGTGAACAAGAAAAAGAGATTTTGAAAAAGTTGTTTTTTAGAAGCTGTAAGTTACATTGAGCATAAATTTGCTGTTTTGAGCATGACTGCCTTTCTGGCAGGCATAGCCTAAGCCATAAGTCCAATCACCTTTTTCAGCCTCCAGGCCCAGTTTGCCGACAAAGAAACCGCTGTCCATGATATCATAGCCAAGTCTATCGGTCGCATTTACACCCGGAACGGTAATATCCATCGCAGTATTTTTATCACCTAAAGTCCAAACATAAGCGATATCGGCTGTCGGACGCACTTTCCAGCCTCCGGCAGTAACGCTTTCATGGCTGATGCTGATGCCTACCGGCAACAACCACAAATCAGCTTTATCGGTACTGTAATGAGCGGCCGTCTTCCCGTCGATACTGCCGTTATAGCTGTCTGTATCAATATTCATATAACGCAGGCCCGCATACGGTACATAGCTCGTTCCATGTCCATTGCTGATAACTTTTTCACCTTTGATGCCCATACTGATGACCTGCGTGTCAGGTTCGGCCTTGATTACGCCTTTGACGTCGCTACTGGTTTTGCTGTAACCGACATCGAAAATCAGATTGGTATCGCCGTTTTGGATACCGCCATAGTAACTGAGGCCCCAGAAGTCAAATTCATTTTTAGAGGCGCTGCCGGTGCTGTCACCGCTGCCGTAACTGAAAGCTATGCCGCTGCTGTATTTGCCACGGTCTGTAAAGTCGCCGCCTATGATAACACCGTTGTATTGTCCGTCATAGCTGACGCCGCCCATGTTATCGACTTTATCCTTGTTGTGGATATATTGTGCCCAGATGCCGCCGTTGTCAGCAGTATCAACAGCAGCTTTGCCGAAACCGCCGCTCTGTTCTGCAACCGCCTTGGCCAGGGACAGATGTTCCTGCACCGCCGTCCCCAGATCCAGGGCTGCTAAAGCACCCGTGCGGGTAGCGCCGCTGTTTTCCGCTCCCTGGGCGAAGGAGTTGACTGCCACAAGCGTCTGCGCATTACTATTAAGGCCGCTGATCGCATTGCTCAGATATTTGATACCCGCATAAGGCGAATCAGTTTGAGAGCTCATTGCATCAAGAATATTCGGCAAAGCTACGCCCGGCAGAGCTTCGCTGGCTTTAACTTTCTGCGTGCTGACGGTAAAGCTGCCGCTACTATAGCTGCCGCTGCCCTTGACCAGTTTGTTCAACAGCAGGTTCGTACCGTTCCAGCCGCCGTCTGTAACATCGCTACCGCTGTTCGTAAAGCCGCTGACGATGGTATATTGTTTATCGGCCTGTGCATCGGCGATATAAAGTTTGGCGCCGGAATCAACTTTTAAAGTCGCAGCGCTGCCATTACTGATAGTAATCGTAGCCGTGCCGCCTGCTTTTAACGCTCCGTCCATCGTCAGTGCGGCGTCACCGGCGACCATCAGCAGCGAGCCGGCTGCGAAAGTTGCGGTGTTGGCCGCAGCAAGATCTTTGCTGTCGCTTACATGAGTCAGGCTGCCGTCGACTTTGATGCCGCCTTTCGTGCTGTCCATGGTCTGCTCGTAATCGATATACAAAGCAGCGGTGATGTCATTTTGCCCCCAGGTCAATCCGGTATCGGCAAAGGCGGCTTCCGCTTTCGCCGTATCCGCAGTGCCCAGACTCAAGACTGAATTTTGTCCTACGGTCAGTTTTCCGTCTACCTGGTTGCCGTTAAATTTCAGCCCTGCTTTAGATGCTGTCTGAATCATACTACCATCTTTCCAGGCAGGGTCCAGCATGAGGCTGGTACCGCCAAGCTGTACATTTTTAGCAGTCAGCGTGCCGGCGCTGTCAGCAGCGCCGACTGCTATAGAAGCACCGCTATTATCCGCAACTGTCAACGTTTCTGCTGCCAACGCACCTGTAACTTCAACTTTGCCTCTGTTCAGGTTCAAGGTGCCGACGTCTACTGTGCCGGCTGCGGTGACAGTGCCTTCTTTTTTGGACGTGCCGACGCTAAGCTCATTTGCCGTTAAAGAGCCGGTAACGGCTACGGTCCCCTGCTGCAAATCCACTTTGCCGGCTGTTATAGATCCGGCAGCGTCTATCGTACCCGTTTTATTATTAATGGCATCGCCAACTGTAAAGTCTTGCATCGTTGTCAGATCCGCACCTGCGTTGACAGCTACCGTTCCTTCTGTGGCTGTGATCTTATCAACTGTAAAGCTGCCTGCTTCTACAGTCATCTGGCTGTCGGACTGCAGGGTTACATTTGCGTTCAAGGTGCCGCCGCTGCTTTCTGCAGCCGCATTGCCAAGGGTCAGGGTACCGGCACTGTCGCTGTTACTGCCTACCGTTACAGTATTATTGGAACCGGTGCCTTTCAGCAGTTCACTGCTGCCGTCGCCAACCAGTGTCAGCCCGGTATCGTTGCTGATAGTGACGCTGGCATCAACAGTGCCGCTGTTACTGCTGAAATCCAGGTCTTTGACGCCCAGGTCATTATTGACACCCGTCGCGCCTTCAGAGGAAATGTCGTCACCTACGTTCAAGGTGCCAGTGCTTACCGTACCGGTGACATTGGTATGGACGGCACCTGTCGGCGCCAGGTCGTCTACAGTGGCCTTGTTGTCTACAGGCTGATCTTGCAGTGTACCGGTCATAACGATCGTGGTTTTGGTATTAGCACCTACACCGCTGTCATCAACCTTTCCCAAAGCCTCACTGTATACCTTGCTGTCTGCCAGAGTATAACTGGTATCACTAATAGCCAGTTTACCGCCATTGAACAATACTTTTTGGTCAACACCCGCAATAACTTTTTTACCACTAGTATCAGCTTCAAAAACCTTATCCGACGCAGCTTTCAACACGCCTTTACCAGTGACAATCAGTGAATTATCAGCTAAATCAAATTTATTAATATCGCTTAGATTATCAATATTCAAAGTACCGCCGCTGACGGTGATCGTACCGCTCACAGCAGCAGAAGCTCTTTCTCCAGCACCTTTGGTTACAAATTTGTCGACTGTATAGGTTGCCTTGTCACCGCCTCCCAAAACTATGCCGCCGGCATCAGCCGTAACCGTGCCTTTAACAACATTGCTATCGCCTGCCAGCGTAATGATACTGTCTGCATCTTTAGCCGTAACGTCGCCTGTCAGCGCAACCGTTTTGCCGGCACTGCCAAGAGTAATATTGGCTTTGGCAGCAGCATAAAGAGAGTAAGAATCATTTTGACCGTTTGTAGTAATAATAACGTCACCTAAAACTGTAGTTTTACTATGTTCACCTTCTCCATAAATTCCTACCGCTTCACCCTTTAGAGCAGTAACATCAAGTTTTAAACCTTTACCTATGTAAACTTCGCCACCTGTGTTATCAGCAGCAAGAGGATCATTATAAATGCCATAGGCACTGCTTTCATTACTGATAACTGTTCCCATAAAATTGCCTTTTAATTTTACATTGCCATTATAGCTAAAATTGTTTGTATTATAAATGCCATTTGCATAACCATTAGCCTCTACCGTAGTAACAATATCAGTAGCTGCAACAGAATTTATAGTCGCCCCATACTGGGCATAGATACCGACTGTTGTTGAATCCCCTTCCCTCACAGCTTTATTGTTGACTGCCGTAATATTTACTTTTTTACCTGTAAAATTTATTGACCCAGGAACTCCAGAACCCTGTACAGCAGCAAACCATGTAGCTTTACCTTCAACTTTAATATCCGTCTTGCCTCCATTAAAAACAACAATTGTAGCATTATTATCATCTGGATCACACTGCACATTAATACCGGCAAACTGGCTCTGTTTATTTTTACTCTCGGTAGCACTCCAATCATCTTTTAAGTCAGCCTTTAAATCAATTGTAGTATTGCCGTTAAACTCAATCGTACTCACATTGGCACGCACACCATCACAATATACAGTATGCCCTTTTTGCTCGCCAACAAGAGTGATTCCATCACTATTTAAAATTATTTTTCCGCCTTTATTGTCCGAAGCATCAATAGCAAAAATCCTATCATTAATAGTTCCATTTTCCACAGAGGAACTTACGTCTATGGTCAAATTACTGCCATTTACAGTAATATCAGATCCACCTGTCGCATCGAGTCCATAAACCTTGCCGCCATTGGTGCTAGAAACTGTCAAGTCTACAATTTTGCCCTTACTGCCGATAGTGATCTCGCTGCCTTTCTCAGCATAAAGAGCGTGCGCACCAGTTTTGCATGTGGCGGTGATGGCGGTATCCCCTAAGATACTAGTTTTATTATATTTACCAGAAGCACCAATACCTATTGCTTCACTATTACTAGAATTAACACCTAAATTCAAATTTTTACCGATGTAAATATTTCCATCAGTCTCCGCTTTTACCTCGTCTGACAATTCTCCTAAAATGCCACACGCAGCACCATTTTCACTGACGACATTTGCTGTAAGACTTCCTTTTAATTCAACATTTCCATTATAACCGGCATACTCACTTATATAAACTGCAACTGCATCGCCATTCTTGGAATTTACACTAGCATTGACATCCGAATCGGCGCCTGATTTTACATGCGCTCCATATTGGCTGATAACTGCTGCAGAAAATCCATCAGCAATATTCGTAGCAGTAAGATTGGTTACTTTACCGTTCAAATTTACTGTTCCAGGAACACCTGATGCTCTAATAGCAGCTACAGTCGAACCTGCTCCCCCTTCAACCTTTATGTCAGTTTTTTGATTATTAAAATTGACAACAGTTTCATAACTATTACCAGGGTCACATTGAATATCTATGCCGTGTACTTGATCCGTCACTTGATCAGCCTTAAGATCAATAACGACGTTGCCATTAAAATTAGTCGTGCTTTGATAAGCCAACACACCTTGACAAACACTGCCAGTTCCTATTTGCACTGCTTTTATTGACGTATCATTACTGTTAAAAGTAATAGTTTCACCATTATTATTAAAATTTTGTACGCCAATTATTCTGGCATTATCAGTAGTGATATCAATATTTAATTTATCACCGTTAACAGTAATATTCGTTCCATTGAATGCCTCTACCCCAACTACTACATCATTATTAGAGTTTTTGCCTTTACTTACTGCTTTAATTATAAAATCACCGTTCAAATTAAGGTCATTATATCCATTATTTCTAATACCTCTCACAGTATCAGCATTTAACGCAAAACTATAATTACCGTTAACATTTAAAACGCCATTACCTACATTAACTATCCCCATAGCTCTACCATTTGTAGCTGTTACTACACTATCCACCATAACGCCCGGTTTTGCAGTAACTGTCATAGTTGAATCTTGTGTATGTCCTATAGCCGCATATCTATTCGTAACACCTTCAAATTCGCCATCATCGGCAACAATATCCATATTACTGGTAATGATCATATCTTGATCCTTAATCGTACCAGACGCCCAAACGTCCCCCCCAGATATACAAACGGACATTACGCCTGCTGCAAGCAGCGAGCACAGTACTTTCCTTTGTAAATCCTTATTTTTTGCCAAGCTTTTGGATCTCATCATCAAATCCCCTTTCCAAATTTTGACCACTTTAACCACTATATTCAAAATCCTGCACCATTTTTAAACAACTTTTTTAATTATTGTAAAAGTGCTTTAAATATATTATAGCACTTTAGTACCCCCCCACAAGACACAAGGATTTTTAATAGCCGTTGTCTTTCTGCGCTTTGCCCTGACGTTTTGCCAGGCGCCCAAGCTGCTGCCAATGCTGCACGGCCCTTTCTGCCGCTCTTTTTGATAAAATAAAAACAGAGACAGCTGACCCCTTCCGGATCACGTCTCTGCTAAGTGCAGCTGGCTGTCATTCCGTAAAGGTTTAGACCCTATAGCTTTGCGTCACTGCCTTTCGACAGTTTTGCCATTTAATATTTTTATATTATTTAATATTCTTTTATCTTATAAAAGAATAACATAATTTACATATATTTACAAGCACATTTATTTATATTTTCTAATATTTTTCCAGCAAATATAAATAAACTTAAACAATAAAAAAGCTCCGCCTAAAAGACGGAGCTTTGATTTATTGTTTATTACAGCAGGCAGTTGCTTTTAATCATCAAAAACTGTATTACGGGTCTCCCAGCGTTTAAACTGGCAATAGCCCCAGGGAGCATAAATGCCAAAAGTAACAGCAGTCAGAAGCATAATGACCAGCCATTGAAAAAAGAACCCCAGCCCGGTGCCGTCGAAACGCAGCCGCCTGCCTTCAACGTAGGTATTAGCACAGATCCAGCGCTGCTGCGCTGAATAAGCCCATGGGAAAAACAAGCCCACAGTAATAATAGAAACGACAGTCGTCCAAATGAGCAACCACAAATAGCCCAAGCCTGAACCAACAAAAACAAACGGTTTATTCATTGCGACACCCCCATTTACAGGATTTAAAATCAGCAGTCGTTTACTGCATTTTTTCTACTAATAATTTATTGACCATACCCGGGTTAGCTTTGCCGCGGGATTTTTTCATGACCTGACCAACCAGGAAGCCGATTGCACGGTCTTTACCGGCTTTAAAGTCGGCAATAGACTGCGGATTTTCGGCCAGTACTTCATCAACGATAGCGGCAATAGCGCCCTCGTCGCTGACCTGCTCCAAGCCCAGCTCTTTAACGAGGACTTTCGGAGATTTGTCGGCTTTGAGCATTTCGGCAAATACTTTTTTAGCAAGCTTGCTGGACAACACGCCGCCTTTGATCAGGGCAACCATTTCGCCCAGGTTTTCCGGTTTGATCGGGAAAGCGTCGATTTCGATGCCTTCGTTGTTGAGATAGGCGGAAACGTCGCCCAAAAGCCAGTTGGCTACAGCTTTGTCATCACCTGCATTTTTGCAGGCAGCATCAAAGTAGTCGGCCATAGCTTTGGTGGCAACGATCAATCCTGCATCATAAGCAGGCAGGCCATTTTCTGTCATCAACCGCTGCTGACGCTGAGCAGGAAGCTCTGGCAGTTCATTTTTAACGCGTTCGATCCAGGCGTCGTCTAATTCTACCGGCACCAGATCAGGTTCCGGGAAATAACGGTAGTCATGCGCTTCTTCTTTGCTGCGCATTGATAAGGTCATGCCCTGTGCGTCATCCCATGTACGGGTCTCCTGCACAACATGGCCGCCGCTTTCAACAAGGTCGATCTGCCGCTCGACTTCGTACTCGATCGCGCGCACCAGAGCGCGGAAAGAGTTAAGGTTTTTGATCTCGGCGCGGGTACCGAACTCGGCAGCGCCTTCCGGCATGACAGAGATATTGGCATCACAGCGCAGACTGCCTTCCTGCATTTTGCAGTCGCAGACATCAGTATATTCCAAAATAGCTTTTAATTGTTCCAGGTAGGCGCGGGCTTCTTCGGAGCTGCGCATATCAGGCTCGGAGACAATCTCGATCAGAGGTACGCCGGCACGGTTGTAGTCTACTGCCGACGAGTCGGAGGTACTGATCGTAGCGCCGCTGTGGTTCAGCTTCCCGGCATCTTCTTCCATATGGATACGGGTCACGCCGATACGTTTTTTCTCGCCTTCCACTTCAATGTCGATATGCCCGCCCAGGCAAATAGGCTGATCGAATTGAGAGATCTGATAGTTTTTTGACAGATCGGGATAAAAATAGTTTTTACGGTCGAATTTATTGAATTTCTGGATATCGCAGTTCAGAGCCAGCCCCGCACGAATCGCAAATTCCACCACCTGTTTGTTGAGCACAGGCAAAGCGCCGGGCATCCCCAGGCAGACCGGGCAGACATGGGTGTTAGGCTCGCCGCCGAACTCAGTCGAGCAGGAGCAGAACGCTTTAGAATTTGTTTTGAGCTCGGCATGGACTTCCAGGCCGATAACAGTAGTATATTTTTTCATTATTTGTTACCTCCTAACGGTGCCAGTACCTTGTGGTATTCGTTGGCTTGTTCAAAGGTATAGGCTGCACGCAGCACGGTTTCTTCGTCCAGCGGTTTGCCGATCAGCTGCATGCCCACAGGCTACCGTCCGCGAAGCCGCAGGGTACGGAAATACCCGGCAGGCCCGCCATATTGACCGGAATGGTGTAAACGTCGAGCATATAGATGGACAAAGGGTCCATTTTGCCGTCGATAGGATAAGCAACGACCGGGGAGGTCGGCGCCAGGATAACGTCACATTTTTCAAAAGCGCTGTCAAAGTCGCGGCGGATAAGCGTGCGCACCTGCATGGCTTTTTTATAGTAAGCATCGTAATAGCCGCTGCTCAAAACATAAGTTCCCAGCATGATACGGCGTTTTACTTCCTCACCAAAGCCTGCTGTTCTGGTCTTTTTGTACATGTCATGAAGACCTTCATATTCTGCTGCACGGAAACCGTACTTCACTCCATCGAACGTTCCAGGTTGGAACTTGCTTCTGCACTGGCGATAATATAATAAGCCGGAATCATGTATTCCATGGTTTTGATAGAGAAGAATTCTACTTCTGCTCCCAGTTCTCTCAGCGTATCAAGAACACCCATAAAGATGCTTTTACTTCCGGATCAAGTCCCTCTGCCAGATATTCTTCAGGAACTCCGAATTTCATCCCCTTGATATCTCCTGTCAGTTCTTTGGAGAACTGAAGGTCTTCTCTTTTCATGGATGTGCTGTCTTTTGTATCATGTCCTGCGATGATCTCCAGAAGAGCTGCACAGTCAGATACGTCTTTTCCTACAGGTCCGATCTGATCCAGGGAAGACGCATAAGCTACAAGACCGTAACGGGATACTGTTCCATAGGTTGGTTTAATTCCGGTTACACCACAGTAGGAACTT
>ERZ859817.583-NODE-583-length-22099-cov-1.964435_pt1 | contig 22099 bp, 23 predicted proteins | sample MGYA00509986_ERZ859817 | MGnify/ENA primary metagenome ERZ859817 (study PRJEB30046, sample SAMN00715155) | human gut metagenome | study: EMG produced TPA metagenomics assembly of the A metagenome-wide association study of gut microbiota in type 2...
CACCCTTAGCAGGGGCGCCTCTTCAGCCTCTTGAGTACTACTCCAGATTCCATGAATGCGAGCCCTAAACCATATATGTTTAACTCTTAATATGAAATTCTGCGTCAAACGCATTTATTATTCTAACAAAACCCCCTGATATTGTCAAGGGGCTTTTATTTAATATTATTTATTATAATTTTTATTATCTTTTATACCCTACTGTATTCTTTTATAGCTGTTTCATACAGGTTGTTTCCCTCACTGTCAATTACTACAATTACAGGAAGGTTTTCCACTTCAAGTTCTCTTATAGCCTCTGTTCCTAAGTCATCATAAGCAATAACTGTGGATTTCTTAATACATTTACTAAGAATTGCTCCTGCTCCTCCTACTGCTGCAAAGTACACAGCACCGTTTCTTACGATTCCATCAATTACTGCCTGTGAACGCTTTCCCTTTCCTATCATTCCTTTAAGTCCTAAATCAAGAAGGTCTGGTGCATATTTATCCATACGGCTTGCTGTTGTCGGACCTGCTGAACCTATTGGTCTTCCTTCTCTTGCCGGAGATGGTCCCATGTAATATATTATATTATTTTTCATGTCTATTGGAAGTGGCTGTCCAGCTGACAGAGCCTCTGCCATTCTCTTATGTGCTGCATCTCTTGCTGTATATATTGTTCCTGTTATGTATACATAATCTCCTGAGTGAAGACTCTTTGCATCTTCATCACTTATTGGTGCATTAATATATTTATCCATGATTAGCCTCCCTGATTATATTACCCTGTGTGAATGTCTGTTTACATGGCAGCAAATGTTTACTGCAACCGGAAGTCCTGCAATATGTGTAGGATATGTCTCTATATTGATTGCAAGTGCTGTCTGAGTTCCGCCAAGTCCACCAGGACCTATTCCTAACTTATTGATTTTCTCAAGCATTTCCTTTTCTAAGTCACGGACATATTCAACTGGGGATTCTTCATTCAGGTCTCTTGTTAATGCTTTCTTTGCAAGATAAGCACATTTTTCAAATGTTCCTCCGATTCCTACACCAACTACCATCGGAGGACAGGCGTTAGGACCTGCATCCTTTACTGCTGTAAGTATTGCTTCCTTTACACCTTCTATTCCATCTGCCGGCTTTAACATGAATACTCTGCTCATGTTCTCGCTTCCGAATCCCTTAGGTGCAACTGTTATGTCGACCTTGTCTCCTGGAACTATGTTAAAATGTATTACTGCCGGAGTGTTATCTTTGGTATTCTCTCTGTAGATAGGATCTTTTACAACTGACTTTCTTAAATATCCTTCAACATATCCTCTTCTTACACCCTCATTAATTGCATCTGTGATATCTCCGCCTGTAAGATGGACATCCTGACCAACATTAATGAATACTACTGCCATTCCTGTATCCTGGCATATAGGTATCATATCCTCTCCTGCAATCTTTAAGTTTTCTTCAAGCTGTCCAAGAACCTGCTTTCCAAGCGCAGACTCTTCGTTTTTTACTGCTTTTTCAAAAACATTCTTCATATCATCTGTGAGAAAATGATTTGCCTCTATGCACATTTCTTTAATGTTGTCTGTTATTATTGATACATTAACCTCTCTCATTCCCAATTCCCTTCTTGTATTTTAATTATTAATTAATCCAGTAAATACTAAAAACCTTTTTAATTCTTCACGCCAGAATTTCCATTCATGTCCGATTTGTTCAATTTCATCGTATACATAATTGTATTCAATATGGCTCATGAAATAATCTCTCAATATATGATTCATGTCTATCCATGGATCAAGTTCTCCGCAGGCATGATATATTTCAGGTTTTACACTTTTCTGCTCTATTAATCTGTCTGCCTGATATGTGATTCCATATTCTGTTTTATGCAGGTCTCCATCACCATAAAGCTCTATTCTTCTTATTGACTTTTCACTTCCATCATTAAGAAATTCTGAATCAGCTTTGTCACCTGCTGAAAATGCTCCTACAGTTCCATATTTTTCAGGATATCTGAGTGCAATATGAAGACATCCGTATCCACCATTAGAAAATCCTGATACGTAATTATTCTCTCTTTTATCAGAAAGACATGGAAACATATTCATAATTATATTGAATAATTCTTTTCCAACATATGACTCATACTTATCTCCAATATTCATATTAACATAGCATGAATTCTGCACATTTGGAAGTACTGCTGCAAACCTGCCCTCATCAACATATTCTGCTATTGGTGAATGATACAGCCATACAGTATTATCACCACTGCTTCCATGATATAACCATAATACAGGAAGCTTCTCATCATTTTTCATATCTGATGGGAGAATAACTGTGCATTCCATATTACGCTTAAGATATATAGAAAAATGATTAATATTCATTACTGTTGCCATATATATCCTCCATCCTATACGACTGCTCTTTTATTATATTAACTGTCTCATGTATGCATTTATCCCAGAAAATAAAATCATGACTGCCGGCAGTTTCATAATAATTCACTTTAAGTCCTGAATCTAATGCATATTTATTCCATTGTCTGCTCATTGGAAGTATCTGATCATATAATCCACATCTAATGTAAAATTCCGGATAATTTTCCACATTTGTCTTGAAATTATCCTCTTTTAGACAGTTCATTATATCAAATCGGTTATCTGATAATTTTTCTCTGTCTCCAAATATCTGATATGTATTTATTCCCTGTGGATTGTCAAATCTTTTCTCTATATCAAGCAGTCCTGAATATGAGAACACCTTGCCATATACATCAGGCTTAATAAGTGCAGCATGTACTGCTCCATATCCACCCATTGACATTCCTGCTATGTAACGGTCTTTTCTGTCACATGATAATCCAAACCAGTTAGTACAGGTTTCTATAAGTTCTTCTGTTAAAAATGTAAAATATTTTCTTCCATGTACATTATCAACATAACATTTGTTATCACCTGAAATCATTATGACCGCTATATCAGTATTATCTACATAATCTGCCACTCTGGATTTCGTAATCCATGTTGTATAATCTCCTCCCATTCCATGAAGAAGATATAAAGTCTTATAACTGCCTCTTCCCTGAGGAATAATTGCATTAATCATAACGGGCATACCAAGTGTTTTTGATTCATAATTAATATTCATTAAAGCCATGTTATCTCCTGCTAAAAAGGAAACCGTCACATATATAAATGTGGCAGTTTCCTTAAGATTAATCTTCAGATTCTACTGTTTTATCTGTGTCTTCTTCAAAGCCCTCTGCGTCCTTACCATCTTCATCAGCAGGCTGCTTCCTTACTTTGGCAATTGTTGCTACTTTAATTCCTTCATCAAGGTTAATAAGTTTAACACCTGATGTTATTCTTCCAAGATTAGATATATCTGAACACTGAAGTCTGATTATAATTCCTTCTGTTGTAATAAGCATTACTTCTCTTGAATCATCTACAGCCTTAGCTCCTACGACATTACCTGTCTTTTCTGTTATCTTGTAACATTTGACACCTTTACCACCACGATGCTGAACTGTATACTCGTCAATGTCTGTTCTCTTACCCATACCATTTTCTGAAACTATAAGCATAGTATCTCCCTGGGTACTTACCTGAACACCAACAACTTCATCCTCATCCATAAGACTCATACCTATAACACCCATTGCTGAACGTCCCGTAGGTCTTACATCTGTTTCCTTAAATCTTATACACTGTCCAAGCATTGTTACCATAAGAATCTCTGCCTGATCATCTGTAAGTTTAACTTCTATAAGTTCATCATCTTCTCTTAAGTTAATTGCCTGGATTCCTGTCTTTCTTATATTGGCAAAATCTTTAACAGGTGTCTTTTTAACTATACCCTTCTTAGTTGCCATAAACAGGTAATCTGTATCCTGAAGTGTATCAATTTTAACAGGAACTACTGCTGTGATTGTCTCACCCGGTGCTAACTGTAAAAGATTAATTATTGCAGTTCCTCTTGAAGTTCTTGATGCTTCAGGAATTTCATAAGCCTTTAACTTATAAGCTCGTCCTGTGTTAGTAAAAAATGTAAGTACATGATGTGATGTTGTCATGAATAAATCTTTGATATAATCATCATCAATTGTCTGCATTCCCTTTATTCCCTTACCACCACGATGCTGGCTCTTAAAGTTATCAGGTGTCATTCTCTTTACATAACCCAAGTTAGTTCTTGCAATAACACATGGTTCATCTGGAATAAGGTCTTCCATTGAAATATCGTATTCATCATATCCGATAGAAGTTCTTCTGTCATCACCATACTTGTCTGCTATCTCTGAAATTTCAGTCTTGATAACTCCAAGAAGCAACTTCTTATCTGCAAGAATTGCCTTGTATTCTTTAATCTTTTCATGAAGTTCCTTCAACTCAGCTTCAAGCTTGCTTCTTTCCAGACCTGTCAGAGCTCTCAGACGCATATCTACGATAGCCTGTGCCTGTGCTTCTGAAAGTGCAAATTCAGCAATTAAGCTTTCCTTGGCAATCTGTACATTTGCAGAACCTCTGATTATTGATATAACTCTGTCGATATTATCTAAAGCAATCATTAAGCCCTCTAAAATGTGGGCTCTTTCTTCTGCCTTATTAAGATCAAACTTTGTTCTTCTGGTAACAACTTCTTCCTGATGAAGAAGGTAATACTTTAACATGTCATACAGGTTAAGTACCTTTGGCTGGTTATCTACTAATGCAAGCATAATTACACCAAATGTATCCTGTAACTGTGTGTGTTTGTATAACTGGTTAAGTATTATGTTAGGATTGACATCTCTTCTTAACTCAATGGCAATTCTCATACCTTCTCTGTCAGATTCATCTCTTAAATCAGTGATTCCATCAATCTTCTTATCTCTTACAAGCTCTGCTATTTTCTCGATAAGCTTTGCTTTATTAACCATGTATGGAAGTTCTGTAACTACAATTCTGTTCTTACCATTATTCATCGGTTCAATATTAGTTACAGCTCTTACCTTTATCTTGGCTCTACCTGTACGGTAAGCCTCTTCAATTCCCAACTTGCCAATGATTGTTCCACCTGTAGGGAAATCAGGACCTTTAACTATATCAAGAATTTCCTCAATTGTTGTGTCTCTGTCTTCTTCCACCTTATTGTCAATCATCTTTACAACAGCACCTATAACTTCTCTTAAGTTATGAGGTGGAATATTAGTAGCCATACCTACGGCAATACCTGATGTACCATTACATAACAGGTTAGGATATCTTGATGGAAGTACTGTAGGTTCTTTTTCTGTTTCATCAAAGTTAGGTATGAAATCTACAGTATCTTTGTTAAGATCTCTTGTCATCTCCATAGATATCTTACTGAGTCTAGCCTCTGTATATCGCATAGCGGCTGCACCATCACCATCGACTGAACCAAAGTTACCATGTCCGTCAACAAGTGGATATCTTGTATTGAAATCCTGAGCCAGCTTTACTAATGCCTCATAAATTGATGAATCACCATGTGGGTGATATTTACCCATTGTATCACCAACGATACGGGCACATTTTCTATGTGGCTTATCAGGACCGTTGTTAAGTTCTATCATTGAATATAGAATTCTTCTCTGTACCGGCTTAAGACCATCTCTTACATCCGGAAGTGCTCTGGAAGCGATAACACTCATGGCATAATCTATATAATAGTTTTCCATGGTTTTCTGCATATCGACTTCTTGAACTTTATCAAAGATATGTTCATCCATTATTATAATTCCTTTCCGTGAAGTTATTAATTAACGCAATGTATAAATCTGGAATACGCCATGCGTAAATCCTAATCACGCGCATTCGTAAAATCTGACGATTTTACGAATGGTGCTAGTCGCACCATACAAGACAACATCACAATATTATTTAGCGTGCAAGCACGCACATAATATTCCGATATTGTCTTACGCGCTGCTTGTTAGATATCCAAATTCTTTACGAATTTCGCATTTGCTTCTATGAAATCTCTTCTTGGCTCTACCTTATCACCCATAAGTGTTGAGAATGTTACATCAAGTTCTGAATCATCATCTTCATTCATATTAACTCTTAATAATACTCTCTTGTGTGGGTCCATTGTTGTTTCCCATAACTGCTCTGCGTCCATCTCACCAAGTCCCTTATAACGCTGGACTTTATTATTCTGGTCTCTTCCAATCTCAGTCATGATTGCATTAAGCTCATCATCATTATAGGCATACCACACTTTTTTATTCTTCTCAACTTTATAAAGTGGTGGCTGTGCAAGATATACATGGCCTTCTCTTATAAGATCGGGCATGAATCTGTACAGGAATGTGAGAAGAAGTGTTGCAATATGTGCACCATCTACATCGGCATCTGTCATAATAATAATCTTGTGATAACGAAGCTTGCTTATATCAAAATCTTCATGAATACCTGTACCAAATGCAGTAATCATCGCTTTAATCTCTGCATTTCCAAGTATTCTGTCAAGTCTTGCTTTCTCAACGTTAAGAATCTTACCACGAAGTGGAAGGATTGCCTGTGTAGCACGGCTTCTTGCAGTCTTTGCAGAACCGCCGGCTGAATCTCCCTCAACAATATATATCTCACAATTCTTAGGATCTTTATCTGAACAATCAGCTAACTTGCCAGGAAGTGAAGTGCTCTCAAGTGCAGTCTTTCTTCTTGTTAAGTCTCTTGCTTTTCTTGCAGCTTCTCTTGCCCGCTGAGCCATAACTGATTTTTCAACCGTAATTTTGGCAACGCTTGGATTTTGTTCCAGAAAAATTTCAAGCTGAGTAGACAGAATACTGTTTACCGCACCTCTTGCCTCGCTGTTTCCAAGCTTTTGTTTCGTCTGACCTTCAAATTGAGGATCTTCGATCTTCACGCTTACGATTGCAGTAAGCCCTTCACTGATATCGTCTCCGGAAAGATTCGGTTCGCTATCTTTAAGCAGTTTATTTTTCCTTGCATAATCATTAAACGTCTTTGTAAGAGCGCCTCTGAATCCCTCGATATGAGTTCCGCCCTCCGGCGTTGTAATATTATTTACAAAACCATAAGTATTTTCACTGTAAGAATCGTTATGCTGCATCGCAATTTCCACTGCAACGCCGTCTTTCATCCCTTCACAGTAAATGATCTGCTCGTAAAGCGGAGTTTTACTTTTATTCAAATATGTGACAAACTCTTTGATTCCGCCTTCATAGTGGAACGTATGCTCTCGTAATTCTTCGCCTCTCCAGTCTCTTAATACAATCTTCAGACCTTTTGTTAAAAACGCCATTTCCCTGAAACGCTGTTTCAACGTATCATAATCAAACACCGTATCGTCAAATATTTCCGCATCCGGGAAAAACGTAACCGTCGTTCCTGTGCGATCAGGTTCACATTCGCCGACCACTTTTAATTTATATACAACTTTTCCTCTTTCATAACGTTGCTTGTATATCTGACCGTCATGATATATTTCTACTTCAAGCCATCCGAAAGTGCGTTTACTACAGATGCACCTACTCCGTGAAGTCCTCCGGATACTTTGTATCCTCCTCCGCCGAATTTTCCTCCTGCATGAAGTACAGTAAATACAACTTCAACTGCCGGAAGTCCCGCTTTGTGATTAATACCGACCGGAATACCTCTTCCGTTATCACACACTGTAACAGAATTATCTTTGTTAATATTTACTTGTATTTCATCGCAATATCCCGCCAGAGCTTCGTCTACGGAATTATCCACGATCTCATATACAAGATGGTGAAGTCCTCTCGTAGAAGTGCTGCCGATATACATACCGGGCCTTTTCCTTACGGCTTCCAGACCTTCCAGTATCTGGATCTGATCCGCTCCATATTCCGCGTCAAATTCTGTACTTGATGCACCCATGTAATACCCTCCTAATTTGCATTTACTGCATGTCCGTTCTTTATGTGAAATATCTTGTTAATAGAAAATCTGTGATTGACAAACTCATCCAGCCCTGTGCATGTTATGATCGTCTGTATATTATCGATACTATCCAATAAATAGTTTTGCCGATGTTTGTCCAGTTCAGACAATACATCGTCAAGAAGCAGGATAGGCGTATCATTTAATTCTTCTTTTACAAGTTCAATTTCAGATAATTTCAGCGATAAAGCCGCTGTTCTTTGCTGTCCCTGCGAACCGAATTTCCGAATATCCAGTCCCGCATCTGTCGTAAAACAGATATCGTCTCTGTGCGGACCGACTGTCGTACTCTTCATTCGCAGATCACGTTCCCTATATTTGCTCAAAGCAGTTTCAAACGTTATATTTCCGAGACTGCTCTCATATGTCAATGTGATCCGCTCTTTTCCTCCCGTCAGCTTGTAATGAATATCGGCAATAATATCATTGACCTGTTTTATAAACTGTTTGCGCCGCTCTAATATTTTTTTTCCATATTCCGCAAGCTGCATGTCCCATATATCTAATGTCTCTATCAGATTTCTCTGTCCGTATATATCTTTTAACAAGGAATTTCTCTGATTAATGATTCGATTATAGTTAGAAAGATTATTGAGATAAATTTTATCGAGCTGTGAAAGTTCCAGATCAATAAATCTTCTTCTCCCTGCCGGTCCTTCTTTTATGATGTTCAGGTCTTCCGGTGAAAAGAACACAAAATGAACGATCCCGAAAAGTTCACCTGCTCTTCTGATCGGAACTTTATCTATGGCAATCCCTTTTGGACTGTTTTTCTTAAGATGCATGTCTATCTGAAAATCTATGTTCCTTTTCTCAATGATCGTCTCTATATGTGACTCATCATACCCGAATTGAATGACATCTCTGTCTTTCGTTCCCCTGTGAGACTTTGTTGTGCCCGATAAATATAAAGCTTCCAGTATATTCGTTTTTCCCTGAGCATTATCACCATACAGAATATTTGTCTTCGGATCAAATTTCAGATCAAGAAGATCATAATTTCTGTAATTTTTAAGCTTCAAAGATTTGATAACCATAACTTTCCCATCTAATTTATTTTACACGCTTTTTACATTTTTTTCAATGTTCGGATTCACCCTTTATTGTTTGACCGTCAACTCATTTTCTTCGTAAGATACAACGTCGTTCGGATACAGTTTACGACCTCTTCTCGTCTCAACTTCTCCGTTTACACTGACAAATCCGTCTTGTATTACTTCTTTTGCCTGCCCGCCGTTCTCAACAAATCCGGCTGCTTTTAAAACCTGTCCGAGCCGGATAAATTCTTCTCCGGCTCTCAAATGAAAAAATTCCATATTTTACTCCTTTTATACTGCTGCGTTAAAATTTACAGGAAGAATAAGATAAATATAACTTTGTGCCTCGTCTTTTATGAAACACGGCGCCTTTGCATTCATGAAATAAAGATCTACTTCTTCATCTTCGATCACTCGGAGCGCCTCGATCAAAAACTTCGGATTAAATCCGATAAGAAGGTCTTTGCCTTCTTTGATACACATAATATCTTCATCCATTGAACCGACCTGTGATTTTATTTTAAATTCCATTGATTCGTCTCTGATATCGATAATAAGCGGTTTTTTGTCTCCTTCTTTGATAAGCAAGGTAGCGCGGTCGATACATTCAAGAAGCTCTCTTTTATTTATTTTTACTTTCGTTTCATAATCGCTTGAGAGCATCTGATCTATACGGAAATATTCTCCTTCTATCAGTCTTGATACTACGATCGTCCTGTCGAATTCAAATACGATATGATTTTTCGTAAATGAAATATCTACATCGGCTTCTGCTTCCCCGCCTATGATCTTACTGATTTCCTGAAGTGTTTTTCCGGGAACGATTACCTTTTTAGGCGCATAAGAATCCTTCAGTTCTATTTTTCTGATTGAAATTCTATGACCGTCAAGTGATACGACTTTCAAAATATTATCTTCGATTTCAAAAAGTTCTCCTGTCATCATTTTATTCGTATCGCTGTCGGCGATCGAAAAGATCGTCTGACGGATTACTTCTTTTAGTGTAAACTCCGACACTGTTATAAAATCATCTTTCTCAATGTTCGGAAGATAAGAAAATTCATCTCCCGGAAGTGATGCGATTTTAAATTTTGCTTTTCCACCTGTGATAGCGCCTGATTATCGCCTTGTGTATCTATGATAATTTCGTTGTCGGGAAGTTTCCTGACGATCTCTGCAAATATTTTTGCGTTAAGAGCCAAAATACCTCTTTCAATGATCTCTCCATCTATAGACGTTTCGATTCCAAGTTCCATATCGTTAGCTGTAAGTTTAATGACGTCTGTAGATGCGTCTATTAAAATACATTCGAGAATTGGCATCGTTGTTTTGACGGAACAGCTTTGGAAACGATACTCACTCCTTTTGCCAGATTCTGTTTTGTGCATATGATTTTCATAAAAAAGTAACTCCTTTCGATCTGTGTGGAAAAGTCAGACGCGCACGAAATAATATAGATTTATATAAAATCAATTCCGCATTCGTCGTATTAGGGGCTGTGAATAAGTTGAAAACCATCTCAACCCCTTGAAAAATCAAGGTTTTCTGCTTGTGATAACTGTGTGGGATTCGAGTTGAAACGATGAGGAAAGTGTGGGTATAAATCTGAACCTCTTCAGGTCGATATTATGTTATTCACATCTTTTCCCATAGTTTTTAAGAAGTAATCTACATAGTTATCCACAATTATATCGGATTTATCTTCTTTTTTATAATGTTGACGGTATTATTAAGAGCTTCATCGGTTTTTAATTCGTTTTCGATCTTCTTAACGCCGTGATTGACAGAAGCATGGTCTTTTCCGCCTAAGATAGCGCCAATCGCCTTAAGAGGCGTATCCGTCAGAGTACGGCAAAGATACATGATGATCTGTCTTGGAAGGACGATTTCTGCATTTCGCTTCTTTCCTTTTAACTCTGAAATCGGAATATTAAAGTGTTCAGATACAATATCAATGATAAGTTCAGGCGTCACCTCTCGGTTATTATCCGGAGAGATCATATCCTTTAACGCCTCCGCCGCAAGCGGGATATCGATCTTTTTATTTTCAAGGTTAGAAAGAGCGATCAGCTTATTAAGAGAGCCTTCCAATTCACGAATATTCGATTTGATATTATTGGCAATATATTGCATAACATCGTCCGGAATATGGTATTTTTCAAGTCCGTCAAGTTCTTCTTTTTTTCTTAGAATAGCCATTCTTGTCTCATAATCAGGCGACGAGATATCGGCAATAAGTCCCCACTCAAATCTTGTCCTAAGACGGGCTTCAAGCGTCTCGATATCTTTCGGGGGTTTATCACTGGAGATGATAATCTGTTTTCCTGACACATGAAGGTGATTAAATGTATGGAAAAATTCTTCCTGTGTACTTTCTTTTCCTATTATAAACTGAATATCGTCGATTAAAAGAACGTCGTTATTTCTGTACTTTTCACGGAATTTTGTCATGGCAAGTTCACTTCCCGTTTTACCGGCTTTCAAAGCGTCGATCAATTCATTCGTGAAAGTTTCACTTGTAACGTACAATACTTTTTTAGACGGATCGTTTGCAAGTATAAAATGAGCGACGGAATGCATAAGATGAGTTTTACCTAATCCGACGCCTCCGTATATAAAGAGAGGATTGTAAATCTCTCCGGGTGATTCCGCAACTGAAGTGAAGCGGCATGCGCGAAGTTGTTGTTACTTCCGACTACGAAAGTATCAAATGTATATTTTGGATTCAGGTTCGCTTTTTCATAAATCGCGTTAACACGGTTTTTCTTAATAATATTTTCCTTTTTTTCCTGAATAACCGCTTCATTGTCTGTAACAAAAGCAACTTCAAATTCAATTCCGGTTACTTCCGCAATGCAGACTTTAAAAGGAAGAAGATATTTTTCTTCGATATGTTCAAGGCTTGCCCTTAGTTGGACGAGAATATAAACGGTATTGTCCTTTACTTCATAAACTGTCAAAGGCGCAATCCAAGTAGTATAAGAAATATTAGATGAGCAGTATTCAAGTTTCATCTTATTTAATATCAAATCCCAGTTTTGTTCTACAATATTCATCAAAAGTAACTCCTAATCAATAGAATAGAGAGATATAAAGGCAGAATCTCTCTATTACATTTTACATCAAAAGCGGTTCTTAGGCAATGAGAAATAATGTGTATAACTTTATTCACAACAATAATCTGCGTAATATAGACGTTTTTTTGAAAAAAATTGTTTTATTCACAGCTTATCCCAAAGTTTTTAACAAGTTATCCACATAAAAAACGAAAATTTTCCCCATTCTGTGAATAACTTTTGGAAAAGTCAAAATAACTTGCATTATTTTAACAATTCAGCGTTTGTTATTTGTAAAACTGTGATGTATGCTTATTATAGTAGCGTTATTGCAAAATATTTCTATGAAACCCTTGATTTTGCTTGACTTATAGCTGGTTTCTTACTATAATTAAGAGCAGTGTTTTTTCAAATTATAATAAGAAAAGGTTAAATTTGATAAAAGCGCGGAAAAAAAACGTTAATTATTGTGAATACTTTATTATAAGGTATATCAGAAAAGAGGAGGTGTATTTGATATGAAAATGACATTTCAGCCGAAAAAAAGATCCAGATCTAAAGTTCACGGATTCAGAGCAAGAATGAGCACACCGGGCGGAAGAAAAGTATTAGCTGCCAGAAGAGCAAAAGGAAGAAAACAGTTATCAGCTTAGGCCGCATATATGTGGCCTTTTCTTCTATTTATTTTTATTAAGCAGTCAGGACAGACTGAAGAAGAGGTTTTGAATGAAATTTTCCCAGTCTTTAAAGAAAAACAGAGATTTTCAGAATGTTTATAAAAAGGGAACGTCTTTTGCAAACAGTTATCTTGTTATGTACATTTTAGAAAATGGACTTCAGGAAAACCGAATAGGGATATCGGTAAGTAAAAAAGTCGGAAACAGTGTTGTCAGACATCATCTGACCAGACTGATAAGAGAAAGTTACAGACTGTCGGAAGAACATTTCCGGTGTGGAATAGATATAGTTGTAATTGCAAGAACAAGTGCCAAAGGAAGAAATTATCATGAGATTGAGAGCGCACTGATCCACCTCGGAAGCTTCATAAAATATATAAATAATTAAAAGGAAGTGGCGCGGATGAAGCAGGTGATGTTATGGCTGATCCGGTTTTACAGAAAGTATTTATCCGGTATGAAAGGATACAGCACATGTAAGTATTATCCCACATGTTCCCAGTATGGGATCGAGGCGATAGAAAAATACGGTGCGGTTAAAGGCGGTGCACTGACCGTCTGGAGAATCCTGCGCTGCAATCCGTTTTCAAAAGGCGGGTATGATCCGGTACCTTAAGAGGACAAGTAATGGAAATTTTTGTAATGTCGGCTGCAGGAATTTATGACTGGCCGATCATTAAGCAAGTATCATGGCTGTTAGGTCAGGTCATGAACGGAATCTACAACGCGTTGAGCGCAATCGGAATTGAAAATATCGGTGTGGCGATTATCGTATTTACGATTATCGTATATACGCTTCTTCTTCCGCTTACGATCAAACAGCAGAAGTTTACAAAGAGTCGGCAGTAATGCAGCCGGAGATTCAGAAGATCCAGAAAAGATATGCAAATAAAAAGGATCAGGCTTCCATGCTGAAACAGCAGGAAGAGATGAATATGGTTTACGATAAATATGGTCTGAAGATGTCAAGCGGATGTCTTCCTTCATTATTGCAGCTCGTATTCCTGTTCGGACTTTATCCGGTAGTACAAAATATTCCGGAATATGTTACAAAAGTAAGAAACGTATATATACCTCTTGTTGAGAAAATCCAGGCAACAACAGGGTATGAGAAGATTATGTCATCTCTTGCGACAGGTCTTGTTCCGGGAGCTGAATCATTAGATTATACTAAAGCGGGCAATATGATCGAAGTGATGTATAAATTCCAAAGTTCCACATGGAATGAGCTGGTCGATAAGATGCCGAAACTTGAAAGCGTTGTAAATAATACTATGTCAGAAGTTTCTCATCTGAATAACTTTTTGGGAGTCGATATAGGAGCACATCCGTGGAATCTTCTTACAGATGCTTTGGCGGCGGCTTCGATCGCAGGAGTTATTATCGCAGTACTGATTCCGGTACTTGCAGGTTTGACACAGTTTATCAGCGTGAAACTTTCACAGGCAGGCGCAGGTGGAGCGGCAATGAGTATGATAATCCGATGGCAGCTTCCATGAAGACAATGACTTATACAATGCCGTTGATCTCTGTTGTATTCGGTTTTACACTCCCGGCAGGACTTGGTTTATACTGGGTAGCCAGCGCGGCTGTACGAAGCGTTCAGCAGCTTGCGGTAAATAAATATTTGTCGAAAAAGAGTATTGATGATATTATAAAAGAAAATCAGGAAAAAGCGAAAAAGAAACGCGAGAAAAAAGGTACTTCGGCAGAAGAAATCAATAAGATGGCAACAACAAGTACCCGGAACGTAGGAACATCTTCTTCTAAGGCAAAGGGAAGAGCAATCGATGCCGAAAAAGAAGAAAAGATCAGAAAAGCACAGGAACTTGCGAAAAATGCAAAACCCGGAAGTCTTACATCAAAGGCAAATCTTGTAAATAAATATAACAGCGGTGTAAAAACAGAAGAAGTGATTCCGGAGAAGCAGGATAATAAAAAGAAGAAGTAAACTGTTTGCGGGAAAGGAATGAATGGTATGAAAGGTAGTATCAGAGTATCTGCGAAAACTTTGGACGATGCGATTACAGAAGCGTTGATTCAATTAGGTGTTACAAGCGACAGACTTGAATATAATGTCATTGAAAAAGGAAGCGCAGGTTTTCTTGGAATCGGTATGAAACAGGCTGTGATCGAAGCGTGGAAAAAAGAAGATAAAGAAGAAGAAGAGTTTCTGAAAGCTGTCGAAGAAACAATAAGAGAGAATCCCGTAAAAGAGTATTTTGCAAAAGAAGACAATGTAAAAGAAGATGATGTAAAAGAACATCAGGCAGAAGAAGCAGCGAAAAAGGAAGAAGCTGTGCGGGAAGAAAAGACAGAAAAAGAAGAAGCTTCAGCAAATGCAAAAGAAGAAAAGTCAGAGCCGGTATCTGTAAAAGAAAAAGAGCTTCTTGCAAAAGTAGAAGATGAGACGATCAGATATGTAGAGCAGTTTGTAAAAGACACATTAAAAGCGATGGATATGGATGTTGAGATCACATCGTCAATCGACAAAGACGGAGCTCTTTATGTTGATATGAAAGGTGAGAATATGGGAATTCTTATCGGTAAAAGAGGACAAACTCTTGATTCCCTTCAATATCTTGCAAACCGCGTTGCAAACAAACATCAGTCAGGTTATGTAAGAGTGAAACTCGATACAGAAAATTATCGTGCAAGAAGAGAAGAGACATTAAAACATCTTGCGAAAAATATTGCACATAAGGTAAAAAGGAACAGAAGACCTGTTATACTTGAGCCGATGAACCCGTATGAAAGAAGGATTATTCATTCCACACTGCAGTCAGATCCATATGTAACGACACACAGTGAAGGTGAAGAGCCGTACAGAAAAGTTGTAGTTACATTAAAAAGATAATTAAATAAAATAAAAGACGTCGATAGTTTGCGGATATCGTGAAACGTCAGGCGTTTTTTTGTGAATAAATAAGTGGATAAATAAGCTGACGTTTACGGAAATGTTTTAAGTTGACGAATGGGAACTTTCAATCTAAATAAAATGTAATGCTTTATTTTTAGTTTGCGGGAAGTTAAGTATTAAATTAAGAAATCGGGAGAACGGGATAAAATGAGAAAAGAAACGATCGCAGCCATATCGACCGGAATGACAAACTCGGGAATAGGAATTGTGAGAATCAGCGGAGAGGAAGCTGTTTTAGTTGCAGACCGTATTTACAGAGGTAAGAAAAAGCTTTGTGAAGTAAAAAGCCATACGATAAATTATGGATATATTGTAGACAGAGAAATATCTTCGGCAGAAAAGAAATCGGAAGAAGTAATAGACGAGGTTCTTGTAACTGTGATGAAAGCTCCCGGAACATTTACAGGAGAAGATACCGTGGAGATAAATTGTCACGGCGGAACATTTGTTGTAAAAAAAGTGTTGGAACTCGTGTTAAAAAACGGGGCAAGTCCTGCCGAACCGGGAGAATTTACAAAGAGGGCATTTTTAAACGGAAAGATGGATCTTTCACAGGCTGAAGCGGTTATAGATGTAATCAATTCCGAAAACGAATATGCACTTCAAAGTTCTGTCAGCCAGCTAAAAGGAAGCGTAAAAAAGAAGATTAATGATATAAGAGAAAAAATTATTTATCATACGGCATTTATAGAGACAGCGCTTGATGATCCGGAGCATATCAGCGTAGATGGATATTCCGATACTTTGCGCAGTTCGGCGGAAGAGATTATTCAGGAATTGGAACGACTGATTCATTCGGCAGATGACGGTCGCGTGATAAAAGAAGGAATCAAAACGGTGATTGTCGGAAAACCGAACGCAGGAAAATCGTCACTTTTGAATGTTCTTGCAGGACATGAGAGAGCAATCGTAACAGATATAGAAGGAACAACGAGAGATGTATTAGAAGAGACGATCAAATTAGGCGTACTCAACTTAAATGTTGTCGATACGGCAGGAATCCGCCAGACAGAAGATCTGATTGAAAAAATCGGCGTAGATAAAGCGTTAGAATATGCAGAGACAGCAGATCTGATCATTTATGTAGTCGATGCATCGAGAAGTCTGGATGAAAATGATGAGAAGATCATTAATATGATCAGTGACAAAAAGTCGATTGTTTTATTAAATAAATCAGATATCGACACTGTGATTTCGGCAGAACATATAAAAGAAAAAGTTTCAAATATTCCGATCATCTCAATATCTGCAAAAGAAGAAAGAGGAATCAAAGACCTGGAAGATAAAGTGAAAGAGATGTTTTTAAAAGGCGACATTTCATTTAATGATCAAGTGTATATATCAAATGTTCGTCAGAAAAACGCTCTGTTGGAAGCTCTCGAAAGTATGAAAAAGGTAATAAGAAGTATCGATGATAATATGCCGGAAGATTTTTATTCGATCGATTTGATGGATGCGTATGAAAGTCTCGGGTATATTACGGGAAATTCAGTAGGAGAAGACTTGATAAATGAAATATTCAGCAAATTCTGTATGGGAAAATAAAGATCAATATGATATTGCGGTTGTAGGAGCGGGACACGCAGGATGTGAAGCAGCGCTGGCGTGCGCCCGGTTAGGATTTAAAACGGTAATGTTTACGGTAAGTGTAGACAGTATTGCATTGATGCCGTGTAATCCGAATATAGGGGGAAGTTCAAAAGGACATCTTGTAAAAGAAATCGATGCCCTCGGCGGAGAAATGGGAAAGGTGATCGACAAGACATTTATACAGTCGAAAATGTTAAATCAGTCAAAAGGTCCGGCAGTTCACTCTCTTCGTGCACAGGCAGATAAATCCGACTATAGCAAAGAGATGCGGAGGGTTTTGGAAGAACAGGACAATCTTGATATCCGTCAGATGGAAGTGACGGATATTATAGCAGACGATCCGAATGAATCTGGAATTCGGAAAATAAAAGGGGTTCAGACATATTCGGGGGCTATATATCCGTGTAAAGCCGTTATTTTGTGTACAGGCACATATTTAAAAGCCCGCGCATTTACGGAGAAATAAGTACGCAGACAGGTCCTAACGGGCTGCAGAGCGCAAATTATCTTACCGACAGTTTGAAATCACTTGGAATTAAGATGTATAGATTTAAAACGGGAACTCCTGCAAGAATTGATAAAAACTCAATCGATTTTACAAAGATGGAAGAACAAAAAGGTGATGAAAGAGTCGTGCCTTTTTCTTTTACGACAGATCCGGAAGACGTTCAGATCGATCAAGTGTCATGCTGGCTTACATATACAAACGAAACGACGCACGAAATCATTCGGGAAAATCTGGACAGATCGCCGCTGTTTTCCGGTGCGATTGAAGGAACAGGACCGAGATATTGTCCGTCGATAGAAGATAAAGTAGTAAAATTCCCAGATAAAAACAGACATCAGGTCTTTATTGAGCCGGAAGGAATCCATACAAATGAAATGTATGTCGGCGGAATGTCGAGTTCATTACCGGAAGACGTTCAGTATGCAATGTATAGAAGTGTTCCGGGTTTGGAACATGCAAAGATCGTAAGAAATGCATATGCGATCGAGTATGATTGTATAGATGCAAGGCAGTTAAAAAGTACGTTGGAATTTAAAAATATAGAAGGATTATTCAGCGGCGGGCAGTTTAACGGAAGTTCGGGATATGAAGAAGCTGCGGCACAGGGAATCGTAGCCGGAATTAATGCGGCAAGAAAATTGCAGGGAAAAGAAGGAATTGTCATTGACAGATCACAGGGGTATATAGGTGTTTTAATCGATGATCTCGTTACAAAAGAGAGTCGCGAGCCATATCGGATGATGACGTCAAGAGCAGAGTACAGACTTTTGCTCAGACAGGATAATGCAGACCAAAGATTAACAAAATTAGGATATGAGATAGGCCTTATCAGCGAAGAAAGATACGAGAAACTGCTTGAAAAAGAACGGTTGATCGAAGAAGAAATACATCGGGTGGAACGGGTAAATATCGGAACGTCGGAAGAAGTTCAGAATCTGTTAAAAACATATGAAAGCACCCCGTTAACATCAGGAACAACTCTTGCGGAACTGATCAGAAGACCTGAATTATCGTATGAAAAACTTGCTCCGATAGACAAAAACAGAAAAAATCTTCCCGAGACGTGGCACAGCAGGTTGATATTAACATTAAATACGACGGGTATATAAAACGTCAGATGCGTCAAGTGGAACAATTTAAAAAATTGGAAAATAAAAAGATACCGGAAGATATAAATTATGATGAAATAAAAAGTCTCCGTATAGAAGCAAAACAGAAATTAAATCAGATCCGTCCTGCATCGATAGGACAGGCATCCAGAATATCAGGAGTATCTCCGGCAGATGTATCGGTTCTTCTTGTTTATTTAGGAAGCAGATGAGAAGTATTTAGAATGTAGATAGAGAATAAAATATAAAATAGATTTTATATTTGTATGAAGTATTATCATTAAAAGCTCTGTTCTATTATAAATAGAACAGAGCTGAAAAGTGGAACAGTTAAAAGAGGAAAAGATGATGGCAGAAAAAAGTAAGTTTGAAGAAGAACTTGAAAAATTGAATATTAATCTTACAGAACATCAGAAAGAGCAGTTTGATCGCTATTATGAAATGCTCGTAGAATGGAATAATGTAATGAATCTGACAGGAATTACCGATTATGACGAGGTAAATCTGAAACATTTTACAGATAGTCTGACGCTTGTAAGAAATATAGATATGAATAAGATAGATGCGGTAATAGATATAGGAACAGGAGCAGGTTTTCCCGGACTTCCGATAAAGATAGCGTTTCCGCATATTCACGTTGTTTTGCTTGATTCATTAAATAAAAGAATAAAATTCTTAAATGCAGTTATAGAAGAATTAGATCTTGCAGACGTCGAAACACTTCACGGAAGAGCGGAAGATTATGCGAAAAGAAAGGAATACAGAGAACAGTTTGATCTTTGCGTATCGAGAGCTGTTGCAAATTTATCAACTTTGAGTGAGTATTGTATTCCTTTTGTAAAAAGAAACGGATATTTTGTTTCATATAAAAGCGGCTCATCTGATGAAGAAATTCAACAGGCAGAAAAGGCAGTGAATATACTTGGCGGAAAAATCGAAAAAACAGACAAATTTTTATTACCGGAAACAGATATGGAAGGGCGCTTGTAAATATTAAAAAGATTAAAATTACACCGGCAAAATATCCGAGGAAGGCCGGAATGCCTTCAAGAGAGCCGTTATAACATGTCGGCATATAAAGGTTGCGCATAAAAATATTATAAAAACGGAAATACAAAAAAAGAGAGAATATATAACTAAAAGTGAGCATATATAACTAAAAAATGTGAATAAGTATAATTGAGGAATAAATAAAAACGCCGGAATACGGCGTTTTTATTTATTAAAATTTAAATTTTAAAAAGTATTCTATAAAATGAATTTAAAAAGATAAATTTATGAATGTCATATATTGATAAGCTATTTCTCTAAGAGCGGTTTTACTATTTCAATAAATTCATCCGATTTTTCCACATGAGGAAGCATTTTAGCATGATCTATTCCGATGATTTCTATCTCCGGAATTTGATTTTGATATTGGTTTGCGGAAAGAATATTTTCAGGATTATCATTTCCTATAATAATTGTAATTTTATTTTTTAATTTGCCCAGACAAAAAGAAATATTTGCATTTGTATAACCCAATTTCTGACAGGCGTATACATATTTTGAATGAGATTTATTTCTGTGCGATGATTCAAAACATCCTAATATATCTTTTTCATTTACTTTGTTTTGATTGTAGAAATATGCGGAAGTAAATCTCTCGTATATAATGGATTTTCTTGTTTTTATGTTATATATAAAAGTACCTATAACAGGCATATATAGTATGTTTTTTAATAATTTGCTCTGTTTAGAAGGAACTTTTGCAAGTGAAACTAAGCTTTGAGGATTTATCATTATAATACGATCGATTAAGGTGTCGTCATTTGCACATGTCATTAAAACAAAAGGAGAGGAGTCCCGCGAAACAATGACGTCTGTTTTTTCACCTATTACATTTTTGATAAAATCGGTAAGCAGCTGCACATATAAAAAGTTAGTATATGTTAAGATCGGACGTTCAGACAACCACATCCAAGCAAATCAATAGAATATACAGTGTTTGTTGCTGAAAAGTGATCTATGATCTTATTCCATTCATGAGAAGATGAGAAAACATTAAAATTGTGTATAAGAAGAAGAGGCGTTCCTGCCCCTTTCTTTTTATAAGAAATTTTTCCGTATTTCCAATCATAGACGTTATAATCATCTGCACCAAGAAGATTATCAGCAGTAGCAATATATGTAGAGATTCTGTTAAAAACATGCATTGCCGTTAAAGAAACACCTGTAAAAACAGCAATTCTCTTTAATAACTTATTCTTATCCATAGGATTTCACCATCTTTCAATACTTTATTTAATTATTATACTACACTGAATTTATCAATTCAAGAATGAAAGAAATAATAAGAATATTTTAAGAGATAATAGAAATGATTTATAAAATGTTTCACGTGAAACATTTTATTGTAATAAAAAGCAGAAGTAGAAATAAAAAAGTCAAAAATAAAAAATGATTTTTTGTTAGTAATGGTAGATATAAAAGGTTATTTTAAAAGATAAAAACGTGAAAAGTTAATAAAATGTTTCACGTGAAACATTCAAAAGTTATAGATTAATAATTTAAAAAGTGGTATAATATAAAATACGCAAACATAAAGAATTTAGATTGTGAAAACATCAGTGTTCTTATTGCGAGCGTCTTGGAATATGAAGCAATATTATATAAAATATGTTAAAAGAACGCATATGAGGAGGCAAAAATGGGGAGAATAATAGCTATTGCCAACCAAAAAGGCGGGGTAGGTAAGACAACAACTTCTATAAATCTATCGGCTGCTCTTGCAAGTAAAGGGAAAAAAGTTCTTGCTCTTGATATGGATCCACAAGGAAATATGACAAGTGGTTTAGGTGTTGATAAAGACGAAGCTGAAAAAACAGTTTATGATCTGATAATAGGAAATGCGGGAATTGAAGAGTGTATATGTAAAGATGCACTTGAAAATCTTGACGTTCTTCCTTCTAATATAAACCTTTCGGCGGCAGAGATTGAATTGATCGGTGTTGAAAATAAGGAATATATATTAAAAACTGAAGTGAAAAAAGTAAAAGATGAATATGATTTTGTTGTAATTGATTGTCCGCCTGCATTGAGCATGCTTACAATAAATGCAATGACAACGGCTGATTCTATAATAGTGCCTATACAATGCGAATATTATGCATTGGAAGGACTGAGTCAGTTGATACATACGATTGAACTTGTACAGGAGAGATTGAATCCGAATCTTGAGATAGAAGGCGTCGTATTTACAATGTATGATGCAAGAACGAATCTTTCCCTC
>ERZ859817.589-NODE-589-length-21910-cov-2.326744_pt1 | contig 21910 bp, 21 predicted proteins | sample MGYA00509986_ERZ859817 | MGnify/ENA primary metagenome ERZ859817 (study PRJEB30046, sample SAMN00715155) | human gut metagenome | study: EMG produced TPA metagenomics assembly of the A metagenome-wide association study of gut microbiota in type 2...
AAGAAGCAGTGCTGTTGCAATCGCAAGTGCAAGGCGCAGCTGCCACTGTGTTCTTGACGACTGAAAATCCACTTCTTTAAATAAGTCTTTAAACGTTCTTTTAAAGGTCCGCTTTCTGTGATTGCGGTAATAGACCGCCATTGTCAGCACCGCGCCTGCCGCAATCGCCACAAGACGGTATAAATAAGCTTCACCGGTCACATCATATCCGTATAACAAAAGATAGCCGAGTACCAGTGTCGCATGATTAAACATTAAAACATTATGACAGCTAAGAATCATAATCGCCATAATGCAGACAATATGTATCATACACTCCGCCACAAGTCCGCAGGCGTTGGCAAGCCGCGGTCCTGCTGCCAGAATGGCAAAAATCACTGCAAATGCCCACATGGCATCCTTATTTTTAATTCCTAAATCCGCATACCTAAACGACAATACGCACAAAAGCATAACAACACCTACGATATTGTTATCTTCTCCGAAAACTGCGCCGAATGCCATTACAAATGCGGTGCAGAACACCACGGTCAATAGGATTTTAAACAGATATACGGCAATATGCCGATACTTTTCTTTTTTACTCTTTGATGCTTTAATCAGTGCCTTTGAGCCTGCCTGATTTAATTGTAGTTCCTGATAAAATGTCATAAATTCTCCCTTGTCTGATTCTTTTTTATCCGGTATTTCCCGCCGGTTTTTAAATATCGAGGAAAAATTATAGCACCCGCTCTTTTTTAGTGTCAAATAATCATTTTATAAACTAATTATAAAAACGAAGCTGCTTTTCTACAAGTTTTTCGCCCTCATAGACCAGTTTTAAGGTAAAGAACCGCTGTTCGTCTTCCAAGAGCAGCTTTAAAAAGACGGCATCGCCCTCCCATGTCGGCAGCTTTAAAATCTCTGTTTTATCAATCCACGCAAGCTCGCCCTCGTCACACGGACAGATTTCACCTTCAAAGCCGTCTGCCGTAAACAGACACATCTGCTCCGGTTCACACGCATCACTAACGAAGGTTATCAGCCCGCGGAAACGAAAGCGTGTCAGTGTCAGCCCTGTTTCTTCTTTTACTTCTCTTAACAGGCAGTCTTCCGGGCTTTCTGTGCCTTCCGCATGACCGCCGACACCAATCCACTTATCCTTATTGATGTCTTTTTTCTTCTTGGTGCGATGCAGCATCAGATACTGTCCGTCTTTTTCAATATAACACAGCGTTGTCATTTTCATGTTTTTTAATTCTCCTTTATATGGAATTTTTTCCCACGAATCCGTACTTTTATGCTACAATATCCTGTGCAAAAAGTGAAGTTATATTTAGGAGAAACTCATGAATACACAAAAAAATTTTCTTAGTAACCCTGTAGTCGTGCTGTTTGGCGCATTAATCTGCTGTGCCTTATGGGGCAGTGCATTTCCCTGTATTAAAATCGGCTACAATATGATGCACATTGCATCTTCCGACACGGCAAGCCAGATTTTATATGCCGGATGCCGTTTTACGCTTGCCGGAATCCTCGCTGTCTTTCTTGGCAGTCTGACACAGCGGCAGTTTCTGCTTCCGACAAAAGCCTCCCTGCCGCACATTCTGGAACTGAGCCTGTTACAGACCATTTTACAATACCTGTTTTTTTATATCGGACTGGCACATACGACGGGTGTCAAGGCTTCTATTATTGAAGCCGTCAGCACGTTTGTTGCCATTTTCGTTGCCGGATTTTTATTTCATCAGGAAAAGGTTACGGCACGGAAAATGCTTGGCTGTCTTGTCGGTTTTGCCGGCGTGGTACTTGTCAACGTTGCCGGAAACGGGATGGACCTGCATTTTACCGTAAACGGGGACGGTGCAATTCTTTTATCAACCGTTGCCTACGCATTTTCATCGGTATTTATGAAACGCTTTTCCGTTCAGGACAATCCTGTGATGTTAAGCGGTTATCAGTTTATTTTAGGCGGCATTGTCATGGCTGCGTGCGGCTTCTTTATGGGTGGACACCTTTCCGGTTTTACCCTGCCTGCGTTTGCCATGCTTTTTTACCTTGCCGTTATCTCGGCAGTGGCCTACTCTTTATGGGGGCTGCTGTTAAAATACAATCCGATTTCAAAAGTTGCTGTGTTCGGCTTTATGAATCCGGTTATCGGTGTGCTTTTATCCGCTGTCCTGCTTGGCGAAAAAGATTCTTTGAGCTTTAGCAGCATTGCCGCACTGGTTCTTGTGTGTATCGGCATTTATATTGTCAATAAAGCGCCGAAGGAAGCCGCATAACTTGTAAATAAATGTGCGGGGCAGCACTTATTTTTATCACCGGTCAGCCTTTTTTTATCTGACCGGTGTCTGCCCTTTCCATAATTCAACTGCAATTTCCACGGCACAGATTCCTGCCGGAAGGACGTATAATACCGCAATCGGCATCAATATATTTCCTATTGAAAAAGTATGTAATGCCACAATCGCAAAAAATGTCTGTCCCACTGCCGCAATCACCGCGATTCTCCCACAGATTTTTAAGGTCTTTTTCGCTTTGAAAATCGCGGTCTGTACTGACGAAACCGGTAAATTCTGCAGTATTTCACCGAGATTTCTGTTTCTTTTACTGCCTTTATACGATGTAAACATCTGGCTGTAAAAACTAAAACCCAGCAAATATATCATTGTATAAATCCCATACGTCTTTATACTTTCATGAATAGACACCCACTCTGCCTGATAAGGAAACAGCCAGACGATAATGCCACAAAAAAACATCATATATGCCGCAAATTTGCACCCGAAATAATCGGGATACCATGTTTTTTCTTTCGCAAAAAATTTTTCCAAACACTGCTGTTGTCTGTCGTCTGTTATTCGATACATAACGCCTCCTGTTCCCGGTCATCCTGCCGTAAAATCCCGTCAATGCTCTCTGTCCACCCGCTAAACTGTCCGTTTTCCATCACCGCACTGTAATCTGTATTTCTTTCAAGGTCTGTGGTAATATGGCTTGTCAAAAGCACACCGCAGCTTTCGTCCTCCACCAGCCTGCGCATACAATCAAAAAACTGAAGCCGGAATACTGCGTCCATTCCTGCCGTTGCCTCATCAATCAGGTATAAAACCGGCTGATGGGCAATGGCAAATGCCAGCTGGCATTTTAACTTTTCACCTCTTGACATTGCTCCATACTGCTTTGAAACTGGCACGTCAAATGCCTGCATCTGCTTGCAAAACCGTTCTATCTGGAAATCATCATAAAAAACGCCCAACGCTTCTGCATTTTGCATTGCCGTACATTTTTCAAAAAATACGTTGTCCTCGGATACATATCCGATTTTCCGGCATGCCGCCGCATAATTTTCCTTTACCGGGATTCCATCCACGTAAATTGCGCCGTTATACCGGGACTGCTCATGCAGAATCGTCTTGATAAGCGTTGACTTTCCGGCGCCGTTTCTGCCCGTTAATCCGTAAATGTAACCAGACTTCATTGTAAAATCCACATTCTGAAGACGGAATTTCCTGCCTTTTCCCGTCACCTGTTCAAACCGCAATATTTCTTTTTCCAAACTCTTTTCCTCCTCTTTTTTTGTATTCGCCACAATCTAATAAACCGCAGATACCTGATGCCGCCTGCCCCCACTGCACAGACATTTTCTAATCTGTAATCTACTGTTCGTATAATGCCTGCACCATTTCCACAAAATCTTCTTTGGCAAGCCCTGCCTGTTTTGCTTCCTCTATCACTTCATTTAAGCGTTTTTCCAACAGCACCAGCTGTTTTTCTTTTAAGTAATCCGCATTATATTCACAGACATAAAAGCCCTTTCCTGCCACCGAGCGCACCAGCCCCTCTTTTTCCAGCTCCTCATACGCTCTTTTGGTTGTAATGACACTGACACCCAGATCCGCCGCCAATGCACGGATGGACGGCAGTGCCTCTCCTGCTTTTAATTCTCCTGTCACCACCGCATTTTTAAGCTGATTGACTATCTGCTCGTAAATAGCCAGTGTTCCCTGCGGAAGTATTGTTATTTTCATACACGCCTCATTTCTACTACAATATATTTATGATATCAGGGTCAAAAGGTCTAAACCCACATGAGCTTGCTCATAGGTGGGGGCTTTTGTCCCCAACATCTTTTTATGGTGAATCTCCCTAAACAGCTCTGCCGCTGACAACTATACCGGTTTTATAAAACACGGCTGACATCTATATTGGTTCTATAAAATACTGCTGACCGGATATGGCTTTTTACCCGTCCGGCATACCATATAAAAAGCGGTAACTGTACCAGTCCTATAAACCCGGCAATTAACACTGCATAAACAATCTGTATATTTTCTTTATCTAAAGCATTTTCAAAATATACGGCATTTAATATCAGCACCACAGGAATCATGATATTTTTATAAATCAGCTCCTTTGTCCTGCCATCCGTCTTTTCCGGTTCTGACGGAATAAAAATGCTGATGATAAAATCATTCCATAAAATAAGCAGATACCAGTACAGTGCGCCCCCCGCCATAAATGCTGCCAGAACCGTGCCTGCTATGCAGACCGTCATATGCAGTCCCACCCTGAAACGGTATTTTCCGATAATCAGCCTTTCCCGCTCCTGACTGCACAGCGGACACAGAACATCTGCTTTGACAGTACTATCGGATGCAGGGTATAGGAAATAAAGCTAAAGACCGTCGGAAAAATAACCACTGCCGCCAGGATTATTTTTTCCGTAACAGATGTTGCATCCGTCCCTGCCGCATTTCCAAAAACCAGACTCCAGCTCCAGTAAATGACAAAATAAAGCAGCGGAAGCTCTGCTCCATACATATTTTTTATATACTGCACATCAAATTCCTGCCAATATTCAGTGAATAACTTTTTCATAATTTCTCCTTTCCGCCGTCTTTGCCTTACTCAAAAAATACATAAATTCTTCTACGGTCGGCGGTACTGCTGTCAGTTCTGTATCATAGTGCTGATAACCGTGATGTCTGACAAGCGCCTTTGCCCCGTATTTTTTCTGTTCCATGGCAATGATATCTTCCCGGTCAAGCAGCTTGATTTTGTACGCTTCTCCCGACACGATACGATACTGTTCCCGGAAATCTTCCATCTGTCCTGCGAAAATGCTTCTGCCGTCTTCCAGATAAATCAAGTAATCTGCAAGGCGGTCGATATCTTCCATTAAATGCGTTGCCAGTACAACACTCTTCTGTCCGTCTGCGATAAACTCCTGTAACAATTTCAAAAAATCTTTGCGGAATTCCACATCAAAGTTGGCTGTCGGCTCATCTAAAAGAAGCAGCTTCGGATTACATGATAATGCAAATGCAAACTGATATTTTAATTTTTCCCCTTTGGACAGCTTTCCGAATTTTCTGTTCTTTTCCAGTCCGAATTGCTTTAAATATGATAAAAGCTGTTCTTTTTGATACCCGGAATAATATGTCCCGAAATAGTCCCCGTTTTTCTCAAGGTTGAGATGTTTCATCATCAAATCTTCATTTAAAACAACGCCTAAGCTGTCGTGAATCTGCTTTTCCTGTGTATCGTACCTGCTGTCAAATATCATCACCGCTCCGCTGTCAGGCTGATACAGCCCCGAAAGCAGATGTAACAGTGTTGTTTTTCCTGCACCGTTTCTGCCCGCAATTCCGCAGATATAGCCCGCAGGCAGACTAAAGCTGATGTCTTTGAGTTCAAATATGCCAAGCTTTTTTGATACCTTATCCAGTTGAATCATCTTCCCCACTCCCTCCATTTTTGCATCGTCTGTATATACATATATATACAGTATATATACACATTTGTCAATATGTAATTTTATTTTGTGTGGGATTTCGGCTCTTTTAAATTTGAACAAGGTATGCTATGATGTTTTGAGTGCATATTTAAACATTTATACATCTTACTATAAAATAAAATGAACAGGAGAAATACTATGCTTGTATATGATTCAACCAGTACATCCAATACGGCTTCCGCCTTTGAATGTACTTATACAACTTTTCAGTCCAATCACTCCACAGCCACACCAGAGCATCCGATTCTGGTTTTAGATAATTCTTCTCACCCATGGGAACAGGATTCTGCCGGTATTTTTGCAAATCCATATAAAAAGACCGCCTTTGAATTCCAGCTTGATGACGGAGTGGAACTCAGCAATATTTTACAGATTGACTCCCGTTTTACAAACCTGATTAAGTGGCTTGGCGAAAACCGCATTAAGGTCAAGCTGACCGGTGAAAACCGCAGTGACGGCTATGCCGTATATAAAATCCGCGAAGTGGCTTTCAGCAACAGTCAGAAACTTTCTTCCGAAGACGGATTTTTACAGTTTATGATTGAGCGTCTGCTGGAAAGTGATGCGATTGCCGAGGAAACTTCCGATGAAGACTTAGATGAATCCGCAGATGATATGAAGCTGACAAGCATCACAAGCATTTCCGACTTTTTAAACTGTGCCGGTAAGACACTTCCTGAAAATATCCGTCTGTGGGCACGCCGCAACTTAGTCGTTGCACGCTCCAACGAGGTTACACCGGAAGAAAAACGTCACGCACAGCGTGCTTTATCCATTATGTTAAATATTAAATGGAAAAGCAATTATTTTGAATCCATTGACCCTGTAGAAGCCCGCCGGATTCTTGATGAAGAATTATTTGGCATGGAACGTGTAAAACAGCGGATTATCGAAACCGTGATCCAGATTAACCGTACACACACCCTGCCGGCATACGGCATTTTGCTGGTCGGACCTGCCGGAACCGGTAAATCCCAGATTGCCTATCTGGTTGCCAAGATTTTAAAACTGCCGTGGACAACACTCGATATGAGTTCTATCAACGATGCAGAACAGCTGACCGGAAGTTCACGAATTTACTCCAATGCAAAGCCGGGTATTATTATGGAAGCTTTCAATATGGCAGGTGAAAATAATCTTGTCTTTATCATTAACGAGCTGGACAAGGCAACAGCCGGAAACGGCAACGGCAATCCTGCCGATGTGTTACTGACACTGCTGGATAACTTAGGATTTACGGATAACTATATGGAATGTCTGATTCCGACTTCCGGCGTTTATCCGATTGCCACCGCGAATGACAAGGAAAAAATCAGTGCGCCGCTGTTATCCCGTTTTGCCGTTATTGATATTCCGGATTACACAAGGGAAGAAAAGAAGACAATTTTTGTGAAATATTCTCTCCCGAAGGTTTTAAAACGTATCGGTCTGCATGAAAATGAATGTGTTGTTTTGGATGACGGACTGGATGCTGTCCTTGATATTTTTAAAGATACTACCGGTATCCGTGATTTAGAGCAGGCTGCCGAACACCTCGCCGCCCACGCGCTCTACATGATTGAAGCCGAGCATCAGACCAGGTTGTCTATAATGCGGAAATGGTACAGGAGTTGTTCCACTAATCCTCATTTCCCATCTGCCATCATAGCTATATTAGCACATCCGTGTGATTTTTCACACCAGGCTTTATAAAGAGTAAATATCTGACCGTATGAACGAATAACTTCCCCGTGATAAAGGGGACAGCGAAGTTAAGTAACACGTTGAGCTGCCCCCTTTATCACGGGGGTATTCTATTCTTTCTCCCCTTCAGCGCGGATTATGATGATATCGCCCTGTTTTAACAACGTATCTTTTTGCGGGAGGATTGATAAGTCTTCTCTTAAAATCAAGAAAATGGTCAGCTGCTCCTGTTCTTCCACTTCTTCAATTGATTTCCCTGCATAGCGTTTGTCTACAAATATTTCAGCAATCTGCTTGATGTCCGCGTTTTTGAGATTGGACAGACTGCTTTTGCGCTGATACTGTTCTACAAAACCTGCACTGATAATACCGGTTGGAATTGCAACTGCACCGACTCCCAGATACGCGATACAGATTGCCATCACACGCCCCAGTGTCGTTACCGGATAAATATCGCCGTAACCGACTGTTAAAAGTGTGGACATACTCCACCAGACACCGCTGAACGCATTGCGAAAAACGTCCGGCTGTGTGTCATGCTCAACACTATACATACACAGACTGCTGGCAAGCATAAGTATCAGTACAATAAATACCGAAGAAATAATCTGGTTGCGTTTTTCATAAAGAACCGTGTGATGACATTAAACGAGTCATATTTTGCATTTAACCGGAACAGGTGGAAAATTCTTGCCACCCGTAACATTCTGAATATTACAAATCCCGATAAGAAAAATACAGGTACAATGGTCAGTAAATCAATCACTCCATCAAATGAAATCAAAAAACGAAGTTTTGCCTGTCTTCTGCCGATATTGGGATATAAGTACTCTGCCGTCCAGATTCGCAGGACATATTCCACACAGAAAATGCCCAGTGTCACATATTCTATCGCTTTTAATCCCATTGTTATCCGTGACAATTCATCAAACGTCTGTGCAAATGTCACCAGAATATTTAAAACAATCGTAATTGTTATAAATATATCAAATACCCTGCTGATGCGGTTACTTTTATCACCAATCTGAATAATGTTAAATATCTTTTTCTTTAACGAACAATCTTTATCCAATAACTCTGATTCCTCCATATCTGCGTATTTTTAAAACATGGCACGAATCCGCTCCAAATACGGCTTCCATTGCATTTTTATAATCCAAAACCGCAGCTTCTTTTACAAATGCCTGTATCGTTCCCGCAAAACCGCCGCCATGCACACGGCATACGCCCTTATCCGCAAGCGTCCGTTCACTCACTGCCAGCGCAATGGCAACCGGCTCATTGACCGTATCATGACTGACATATACATTTTGCAGATATTTATAAGACGAATCGCCCGACTCTTTTACCAGTTTTAAAAAACGGTTCCAGTCACCGGCGCGAAGGGCATTAACTTCCTTTACAACCCGTTCATCTTCTGCAAAAAAATGTATGGCGCGCAGTACTGCACGGTCGCCTGATTCTTTGCACAAAACCGGAAGTGCCGCATAAAAATCTTTTTCTTCAACCTCACGCAGTACATTTTTCCCAAAATGTGCTGCAATCTGCTTCATTTCTACGGGAATCTGTGCATATTCGTGTGTCAGTCCTGCATGCGACCCTTTCGTATCCACAATACACAGTGTCAATCCTGCTTTTTCAAAATCCGCATCAATTTTTTCTACCTGCGGTTTTTCTTCATTTTCAAAATCAATATAAACCATGCCGCCGATGGCACATGCCATCTGGTCCATCAGTCCGCTTGGCTTGCCAAAATACACATTTTCCGCATATCTGCCGGTCTGTGCAATGGTTACTGCCGGAATTTCCGCATGATTGTACAGTCCCGATACAACCGTGCCAATCAGTGTTTCAAATGTTGCCGATGAAGACAGCCCCGAACCGGAAAGCACATCACTTGTAATATATGCGCAAAATCCACCCATTTTATATCCCTGCTGTTTCAAGCCTGCAAGCACGCCGCGGATTAATCCTTTAGTTGTTCCCTCCTCGCGCGTTTTCTTATCCAGTTCGTCCAGCCGAATTTCACACAACTTGTATCCTTCTGACTGTATCCGCACCAACGGCTCATCCACCCTGCCTGCAACTGCAATGGCATCCAGACTTACAGATGCCGCAAGCACTCTGCCATGCTGGTGGTCTGTATGATTGCCGCCCACTTCACTTCTGCCCGGTGCACTATAGATTTCAACCGGCATTTCGCCAAAAATTTCACAATAAGATGCCACTGCTTTTACATAACGTTTTTTCTGCTGCTGTATCTTTTGGTTATCCATATAAAGCTTTTTTAATACTTCGTCCCATTTTCCTGACAGAATTTCTGCTGTCAGTTTTTTACCTGTCCTCATACCCTTCTCCATTTCTGCTGTTTTTTTCATGCTTTTATTTTAATTCTGCATACGGTCATTCTGTATTTCCTATAATTCGCTTTCATTGGCTTCTTCCATCTCAATCTGTTCTTCACCGGCACCTTCCTGAAAACGCACCCGTAGTACCGCCTGCGCCCGGTTGACCGATACAAAGGACTGTTTTCCCTTTGCCTTTGCTTCTTCTGAAAAAATAGAAAGCAGTTCCTGCAGCACTTCTTTGGTGAGATACCCTCCCCGCCAGTGAAATAACAGAATTTTTCCCTTTTTCACTGCCTGACGCGTCCGGTTTCTGACTTCATCCGTTGTTGTCCACGACAGCTTCTTTTCCTTATAATAAAAATGGTCGCCGTCCGGGCAGGCAGGAACCTTCCAGATGACCGGTTCATGGTCCCTTGCAATCTGCTTGTCCGACAGATTCACATAATCATACCGGATTGTATCGTCTTTGGAGAGCGTATTGTCAAACGTTGCATCCACATGATAATACTGCCCACCGATTTTAATAACATTCCACGCATGACGATATTTGATTCCCTTTTCGGGATTAGCCTCCGACAGTGCAATAATACACCAGATTCCAAGCTCATCACAAAGGATTTTAACGGCTTTTGCCATGCCCTCACAGACGGCAACACCATTTCCCAATGCCCCGATAATCTCGTGGGAATACTCTTTTTTTAATTTGTCATACCGCACATTTTGTACGATAAAATCATGGATAAACAGCTCTTTCCCCTTTTCATCCAGTCCCTGCGCCTGTCTTGCAAGCTTTTTGACACGCGCCTGCATTGCCTGACGGTGTTCCCTGATTTTGTCTTTTTGAAATAAATACTCCGGGATAAATTCAACTGCCGTAGAATCCGGATAATACCGGTACGAAAAACGCACGGAATAAAAAATTTCCGGGCAGTCCATACGCACCATAAAATAAATGTCAGATAATTCCTTTTTATCAAGCATTGGCACTGCAAAAGAGTCCTGCTGGTTTAACAGCCCTTCTTTCATGGCATAATACACTTTCTGCTGTTCTTTATTTAATTGTTCATAATAGTAATTGGATGCTTTACTCATTGTTTACTCTGCTGATTTCCTTTTCCATATTTTTAAATGTCTGAATTTATTATAATATAAGCAAAGTGTTTACACCACACAAGACTGAAAATTTCACATCAAAAAACCGGCAGTCCAAAGCCCGATTTTCTTATCAGCTTTTCACTGCCGGTATTTTTATGTATTTTACTAATATATTTTATTCACATATTCGTACCGATATATTTTGATTTAACGTTTTCCGCTTACAGCATTGCACCGAAATCTGTTACGATAATCTGACCTGTAATGGCTCTGGCTTCATCACTTGCAAAGAATAAAACTACATTTGCAACATCTTCTGCCGTACAAGACTGTGCCTTAATATCGCCGTGTGTCATCATTGCACCAATCATATCCGGGTCTAATGCCTTCGGATCTGTTCCCATGGTCATCGGTGTAATAATGTTGCCCGGACAAATGGCATTACAACGGATTCCGTCTTTCTGGAAACGCAGTGCCGTATGCTTTGTCAGACCGATAACTGCCGCCTTAGACGCTACATAAGCCGCACCGCCGCAGCCTTTTTCACCGGCTACCGATGCCACATTGACAATCGCGCCGCCCGTCGTCATTCTCTTAGATGCCGCTCTCATGCAGCGCATTGTGCCTTTTTCATTGGTTTCGATAATTCTGTCCATATCTTCATCTAAGAACTTATCAATTGGCTTTAATCCCTGCTCCAGAATACCGGCATTGTTGACAAGAATATCTATCTTTCCGTACTTGTCCATAACCTTCTGCATCAACATTTCAGGTCCTCCGGCTTGGAAATATCTGTTGAAACGGCATATACTTCACCGCCTGCCGCAGTAATCTCATCTGCCACTTCTTTTAATGCTGCTTCCCTGCGTGCCGTAATCACAACGGTTGCTCCTTCTGCCGCAAACAGCTTCGCCGTTGCCGCACCTACACCTGAATTACCGCCTGTAATCACCGCAATTTTTCCTTTTAAACGATTCATTGAAAGTTCCTCCTTATTTTTTTGATTTTTACTGTATTTTGTGCATTTTGTATCATTTTTCTTGAAAGCACGTACAATATTTATCACAATTATACATCATATGAACAAAAATGTAAACAATAAAGTTTATTTTCAATGAATTGTATGATTATTTATTCTGACAAGACAACCGTGATATAGTCGTGTGATACTTCTTTTAAAAAGGTATTAAAGATGTCTGATGTCTTTAAACGCAGACTGGACGTATTCACACATGGGTGACACCCCACATATTCTGCATTCAGCACATCTTCATCGACCAGAAGCTGTACCTGATGCTCTTTGTCATTCATCAGTCCGAGGACACTCACCGAACCCGGCAGAATATCTAAATATTCTTCCATTTTTTCAGCCGGTGCAAAGGAAAGTCTTGCACTGTGAATCTGTGATGAAATCTCTTTTGTTTTAAATTTTTTATCACCGCGGATCATCAGCAGATAAAATTTCGTTTTCTGTGTGTTGCATAAAAATAAATTTTTACAGATAACCGCCGGTGCAAGAAATTTATCAATTTCTTCGCAGGCTTCCATCGTTTCTGCCGCCTCATGGTCAACCCGCTCATAGGCGATACCTAATCTGTCCAATAATTCATATACCCGTTTTTCTTTATCCTGCCGCCCGGTCATATCCGCCGGTCGCCCTGATATAACTGCATTTTCATTTTTCCTTTCCTGTTCCGGTGCTATATCGTTTTGTACTCCGGCTTAAAATCCATATTGATTTCTGCAATTTCACGCTTGCCATTGATGTAATCCGCATACATATCCCACAAATCAATCTCACAGTCCTACAAGCCGCAAATCCTGCTGATTTGTTCTATCGGTATGACGGTATTATCCGTCATTACCAGCGTGCGGTTATATTTATCAATTTTTCTGACCGTTCCGGCGCAGTCTACATACGCGCCACCGGATTTTTTGGAATCCGGCACAAAATACGTGACGGTTATTTCCTGTTCTGCTCCTATATTTTCTGCAATTATTTTTAACTGTCCGTTTATCTTTTCAATGACATCTTCACTTAAAATTTGCTTATCGTCCGTCAGTCGCGCCGTTTCTTTTATCGCCGCTTGATGCCCGGTGAGTGCCGCAAATGGCGAAAACTGTGCTGCACGGTCATGCAGGGACATCCTCGGATGATTTTTGGATGTCGGATGTGGCAGATTAAGGATGTCGTCGTATTGATGTTGATTCTGATAATCCATTCTGATCACTGCTTTCTTTTTATTTTAAGGACAACAACCTGACATCTGACGTATAATCCGCTCTGAATTAACAGGATTCTATGCTTTACGCTTTATGCCCGCCTATCTGTTCGTTTCTGTCTTTCGCCGTTGCACCTTCCTCAAGATTCATGCCTTTTAATATAGCATTTTTTCCAAACTTCTTTTTGATGTCAATCATTGCTTTCTGCATCCGTTTTTCACGCTCTAAATCTGCATTTTCCGCTGCCTGCTGTTCCTGTTGCACACTATAATCCGTAAAAAGGTCTAGCTGTTCATATTTCGGTGTCTGTTCTGCACGGCTTTCCTCGACCAGATGATTGGCGGTCACGGTGATTCTTTTAATCAGAAGCTTCGGATGGACAATTTTATCATATAACTGCATGACTGCATCGGTTATCAAATGTGTGGACGACGTCTGCCTTTTTAAATTGGCAGTCCCATGTGCGTGTTTCGGCACTTTCCGCCCGTAACGGTCAACAGTAATCTCTCCGTAATACTGCCGCCTCCTGTCCGCATCGGTAAGATTTTCTATATCATAACCGATTGTCAGCACAATCTGATCTGTTACTAGTCCCTTTTCCACCAGATCCAGCACCATCAAATCTACCATTTCCTTGACCACCAGCTTCGCCTTATCAAATTCATAGGCACAGTGCAGTACCTGTCCCGAACTGACACTGTTGGTTTCCGGCTTATAAGCTTTTATATCCTGCATGGTACAAGGCTCGTATCCCCATGCATGGTCAATCAGCAGCTCTGCATTGATTCCAAACAGCTTATAGAGCAGTTCTTCATTGTAAAATTCATTTGTTTTGCCTATGGAACATCTTGCAATATCGCCCATTGTATACAATCCATTTTCTGCAAGCTTCTTTGCATAGCCGCCTCCGACCCGCCAGAAATCTGTAAGCGGTCTGTGACTCCATAAAAGCTTCCGGTAAGACATTTCATCCAGTCTGGCAATCCGCACTCCATCCTTATTAGGTTCAATATGCTTTGCCACAATATCCATTGCAATTTTGCTAAGATACAGATTGGTTCCGATTCCTGCGGTTGCCGTAATTCCGGTTGTCTGCAGAACATCACGAATCATTTTCATCGCCAGTTCTTCCGGTGTCAGATTATAGGCTGCAAGATAATTCGTGACGTCCATAAATACCTCATCAATAGAATAGATGTGAATATCCTCCGGCGCAATGTATTTTAAATAGATATTATAAATTTTTGTACTGTACTCCATATAAAGTGCCATGCGGGGCGATGCTACAATGTAATCGATCTCAAGCGCCGGATTTTCACAAAGCTCCTCACTGTCATCCGAAGCCCCTGTAAATGTATGATTCGGTGCTTTCCACTTACGGTCGCTGTTGGCTTCCTTGACTTTCTGAATCACCTCAAAAAGCCGCGGCCGTCCCGGAATTCCGTATTTTTTTAATGCCGGTGATACTGCAAGACATATCGTCTTTTGTGTACGGCTCTGATCCGCCACAACCAGATTGGTTGTGAGCGGGTCGCGGTTACGCTCCTTACATTCTACCGAAGCATAGAACGACTTGAGGTCAATTGCGATATAGATTTTGTCACATTTCATCGGCTCTAAGCTCCTTTATATTCTCTCCTGTCAGTATTTCCTTATATATATCATACCATACTTAAAGATTTTACACATTCAGGCTTTCTTTTGCCCATTTTGTGACTGTCTGCTCTGATTTACTGGCATCTGCCCCATGAACGGCAAGGCCTGTTTTTATTACGGCACCCTTGCAGATTCGGTTTATATCCTGCATGGAACGTCCCAATCCACTGCCTTCGTGTGTCATCAGCGGCATTACATTTTTGCCCTGGAAATTCAGGGACTCTATCAACGAAAATACTGCCATTGGATATGTTCCACACCAGCACGGACCGCAAATGAAAATATTGTCATACCCGCTGATGTCTTTAAGATATGCTTTAAGCTCCGGACGTGTATTGTTTTCATACTCCGTCTTTGCCTCTGCTGTACATGCATGATAATCTGCCGAATAACCATTGACGGTTTCAACCTCAAATAAATCTCCGCCAACTGCCTTTTGAATAAATTCTGCACAAATTTCCGTGTTTCCTTTCGTAAGGCTCTCTATTCTGCCATTTACATAGTTTTGACCTTTACGTGAATAATAGATAATTAAATTTTTACTCAAAATTATCAACTCCTTTTTCTTGATAATTTCATTATAGTATTTCTAAAATGATATATCAATTCCTTCTACCCGGATTATTGATAAATTGTTCTAATCGTTATGTACTATTCCCCCCTTACCTCTCTGGTGCGCACCACTATATCTTTCATTTTTCAGTATTGCTCTCATCCGAATCAACGCTATGCGCTTCAATTTATCTCAATGATGTCTTATTTATAGTTTTCATATGGATATTTCAATGTATTTTATGTTAATGTTTATCCGAATGAAGTAATTTATTCGGCATTCACAAATCTCAGTTTCAATACATCCCATGTTAATGTTTATCCCTTGCAGCGCCACACAGGGAAAATAACAGGAATCGTGTTTCAATACATCCCATGTTAATGTTTATCAAAGACGAGCGATACACCAACACCACAAGTCTGATGTTTCAATACATCCCATGTTAATGTTTATCGGTAAGCGATGGCGGTACAATTGGAAAATATCATGGTTTCAATACATCCTATGTTAATGTTTATCAGGTAGACAGCGAAAATATGAACGCGTACAAGGGGTTTCAATACATCCTATGTTAATGTTTATCCATATCCATGTTGTTTGCAAAATTCTTTTACGCTGTTTCAATACATCCTATGTTAATGTTTATCCAACGTATTTCCGCCATTTCTATGAATAACTATACCAACTTTTCCAGTATTTATCAACTCTTTTCGATTTTTTACCAGCCGATACCCCATTTTATTGTTTTTAAATAAAAATGACACACAAATCCCATATACTGCGGCTTTGCTTTATCTTTCAAAATTTTCCAGCTGGTATTTTTTTTAAATATCCGTATCAATTTTCTAATAATTTTCCCACATTTCTTCAGTCAACAGTGTTTTATCATAAAGACTTTTCACTCAATCTTTCTTCATAATCAAATTACTTTTTGAACTTATATTTCCTCTTTCCGCGACCGGATACCAGTTCAATAATATCTGCCTGCACCAGATTGGAAAGAAGTTTTGAATCACCTGAACCTTTCAGCTCAAGAAGTTGCATAACTGCACTTCTTCCAAATGCTTCATCAAAACCAAACTTCTCAAAAAGCCTATAGAGTTGAAAAAGCTAAAATCTGTCGAAATCTTTGTAGCAGTAAAATTACTGCTTTATTTTGTAAGGACCTTCTTGCAGTACTTATATGCACCACAATTAGGACATACTAATTTACGCTTTGTTATTGTGTGTGGTCCCATAATATAAGACTTCATATCCGGGACAAATCTATTATTACAATCAGGACATTCATATGCTCCTGCATCTCTGTCAAGAATACACGCAATTACAATTCCGCCACATATTACAACCAAACCTATAATTATAAGCAGAATCCTCATCCAGTTCTCCATCGCAAGCATTCCTGACAACAGAAACAATGGAACTGCAGCAATAATTGTAAGACCTGCTGCCATTGCTGATAATATAATTTTTTTCTTACTCTCCTGAGCTTCTCTAACTAAATTCACCATATTTTCCTCCGCTTTCTTTAGATAATCTTCTTCTGATACTCTTTCACCAGACAATAATTCGTTCACCGTTATCTCTAATTCATTACATAATGGCAACAACAGTGATACTTCCGGAAAACCATTTCCGTTCTCCCATTTCGACACCGCCTGTCTTGTCACATTACATGCCTCAGCAATGTCATCCTGTGTAAGCTGATTTTTTTTCTGTAAAACTTAATATTGTCACCTATCAAAATAAATACCTCCAATTCAATTTATACCCAAAATTATACCTACAGGTGGCTGAAAGTAAAGAAAACATTGGTTGCAAATGCACAACTTTGGGAGGGTTGCTATTCAATCTTGCTTTTTATGTCTATAAAGCATATATCTTTTCTGTCCCAAGATGCTCAAATGGTCTAAACAGTTCTCTTAAGGAATCTGACTTCGACCAATCAATCTTAGAAACAAATGTTCCAAATGAGCGCATTGCATTTTTAGGATTTACCTGATTGAGAAGAAATTTCCATTTCCATTCCCATACACGCCTTCTGCTTTGATTCCGTCTGTGTCTTTTCTTTCACCTCTTCCGCAGCGTACACTCCCTGTTGTGTTTTCTTTGAAAAAAAGACGGACATACATGCCCGCCTTCTCCATGGTTATTTTTTCGTTTCATTTTTTAACGATCGTTTCTATGAATTCAAATTTTCTCTGCGTTTCTTTACGGTAATAATCAATCCCGTTCCGGAAAGAATTGATAGTATAAACAGCCATACACTCGGTGTGTTGTCTCCGGTTTTAGGTGCAGTCACATCCTTCTTATCAGTTCCACTCGATGGCTTGTCATCAGAGGAATTGCTATTGTTATTATCATTCTGGTCGTTATTACTGTTATCAGAGATATTTGCTTTGGTGGTAAATGTGGTGCTTGCAGAACCATCCGTCCAAAGGATTTCAACTGTATTGGTTCCTGCCGAAAGTGTATTCAGGTAGGAAGCTTTCAGTGTGATAATGGTAGAGCCTTCCTTTGCAGTGTAGTTGCTCTTGTCTATCAAATTTCCGTCCACCTTAACTCCGGTAAACTTGGAGAAGTCTCCGTTACCCCGGATGGTGATATTACCATCACTGTCATGCGTCCAACTACTGTTTGCTCCATCAATAATCTGATAGGTGTTATTCGGTGTGTCAGGATTATCGGAACCGCCCGCATCCTGTACGGTCAATGTTGCAGAATTACTCTCTACGTTTCCTGCGCTGTTTGAAACAACACACTTATACTTAAATCCGTTGCAGCTTATATTGACTGTGGATGTGGTATAGCTCGTTGCCGTTGCACCGTCAATGTTTACCCATCCTTTCCCATCATTTCTGTCTATCTGCCACTGATAGGTAAGATCTGTACCGCTTGCTGCTATGGTAAAGGACGCAGTCTCACCTACCTTCACTGTCGCATTTCCAGGCTGTGTGGTTATGCTTGGTGCAATCACATCCGGCACATCCGGTGTCTGGCTTTCCTGTTTAAAGGTAACTTCTATGGTGTGATCAGTATTCACATCACTAAAGGTGTAGCTTGTGGTTGCTGTCACTTCCGAACCATCCACCTTTACGTCCGCAATATAATATCCTTCGTTCGCCTTGATTGTATATGTAAGCTGACCTGCGGCAGATACCGTTGTCGTGCCACCGGGAGAGATTGTTCCACCGATACCTGCCGTTGCGGTAATCTTGTAGCTTGCTGTACCGCTCGGAGGCGTTATCGGCGCTGTATCCGCCGTAAAACTCCAACTTCCACGGAATACCACGGTTGTGCCGTTTAGGTTTCCGGCATCCCAGCCCGAAAAAGCCCATGTGCCGTTTTTACCATCCTTTTGTGCCTGAATGCGTGTTGTGGAGGTATATTTCTTATCCACAGCCGCCTTCGCCTGTTGCACACTCGAATAGGAGCTGCTATTTAGCGGCAGCGTTGCGCCTGTCGGGAATACAGAGCCCCAATTGTATTGCACCGTATAATTTTTTGTCACCGGCGGCTCGGGGCGTTCCTCAGACCTTTTATAAATATAACGAATCGTCATACCATTGCTCGGGACAGCATTTTCCATTCCCTCCGCGTGAACAAAAACGTAGCCGTGCAGTTCCTGCGGCGGCTGCCAATCAACCTTTTTGCCTACCGGAACAGTAAAGGTAGTCGGCATGGTGTTTGGAACATCTGTGCCATCCTCCAGCTGATATTGGATGGTGACATTGACATAGCGCTGCTGCTCCGTATCATCATCAGCCAATACCTCGCCTGTCGCATGATCTACAATCTCAAAGCCGATGGTATCGCCGGATTGCAGAATGGCATTCTCCGGAATCGTGTAAACCAGAGAGCAGTTGACAAGGCCGGAATCAAAGTCGCTGCCCTTGTAATCCAATGCACCCTTTGGCCAGAATTTGCTTTTCTCTTTCCAAACAGGGATGTCAAACTCCTTTGTAGTGAAAACCTGCTTCCCATCTGTCGTGACCGCTTTGTCACCGTTGGAATGTTCCACCCACAGGCGCAGGGTCACAGTCTTCGCTTGGGTATTCGAAAGATTTTGTATAATGGTGCGCAGCTCAACCTGCTGCCCCTTCATTTTGCTATAATCAAAGTTGTTTTTACTGCCGCCGCTTAATAGACGGCTATTCCTGTCATTTTGATAGCTCGCATATGCGGAGGAATTCGCTGCCTCAAAGGCAAAAGGTTTTTCTGCAGGATTTCTGTAATCACCGATATACTTTTTCACCTCAGGAACAGCCACATAAAGCGCAGGGGGATTTGTAATGAGCTGACTCATGACCTTTATGCCCTGTAGCTTGCACACATCGCAAAAATCATTCTGAAAGGTTTCTCGCATCAGACAATCCCTGCTGGAATTATAGGTATAAGGATAGTAGTCAAGATGCGGGCAGGTATAGGTATTACGGAAGCCAAGCAGCTGCTTCCACTTCACTTTCGTGGGATCTTTTGTTGCAGTCATATTCAGTGATGTAGTGTAATTCCACTCATCTACAGGAACAGTGCTATAATTATATTCATCTCCCAGATGGAACAGACCGTGTCCCAGTTCATGCCGCTGGGTAAACGCAGAATATGCGTTTCTCGCTGACGCAACAATATAGTGAATACCATATTGTTTATTATCATGAGAGCCACCGAAATACTCACCGCTATTCGCCAACACAACGAATTGGTTGATATTTTCATACACATAATCATACTGTCTATAATTATGATCCATCGTGTTTTCGTTTGGATGCGTTTCATTAGGAATATGTGCGTCATGAATCTTCTCGATAAACGCAGGGCCTATGATGCGCTCCAAAACATGGTTGCGCCAGTTCCCTTTGTTAGTAGAAATTCCTCCTTTGGCGGTCGCAGCAAAAAATGTGCTGGTACCGCCATAGCCATCCACCGATGCCGTGCAGAGTGCATAGACATTAAAGCGATCCGCCATGCTGCGATATGGCTCTATCTGCAATACCTCCCCCCACAGCTTTTTTACATCCTCGACAAACTGCTTTTGCTGGCTTTTGGTGTAGCCCTCGGCGCAGTACACAATCACCATGTTCTCCTTATCGCTGCGAGGCTTCTGGATTGTATACACCGGTACGGTTACATTTGCATATGCAGGATCCTCAGTGTAGAGGGTACTCATCTCCAGCTGTAGATACTCATCCGTGTTCACATTCCAGTCACCATTCACATCCTCTCGCACAGCGCCGGATATGCCAATGCTGTCATCCGGCGCATCCGGTGCGGAAACAACATAGGGGTCCTGTGCGCTCTGTCCTGTGCCGGATGATACGGTGTAATTTTCCGTATTCAGATAGAAGGCAGGACGAACGCCGTAATATCCCTTATAGGGTGCGTCACGCAAAATATTCCCTTGAGGGGTCACAAATCGCATATCATGGTTACAGGTTGTAATCGGTGTACGCAGCCAATAGTTCCATGCTACACCGCTTCTGTTTTTTGCGATATGGTAGCCGTTCAGGTTATCATTAACCGTTTTGAGCTGCTGAACATCCAGCAGAAAAACTCTATCCCAAATATATTCATAATGGGCACTGTCATACCCATCCGCTACCGTATCAATTGTGGTGTTATAGGGAAGATCAACACCGGCTGCGTCGATATAACCTGCCGTATACTCCGGATGGGAAACGATAGAACGCTGCTTCACCGTTCGAATCGCTCCCAGCTCATCCGAACGAAAGCTGCGAAGGAAGCCCTCCTTTTGGTCATATGCTGCCGTTTTAGGATAGACAGAATCCTCTGTTGGCGGATTTCCGCAAAGCCATTTCACTTTTCCTGCTTCAGCGTTGGAATTGAGCCAAGAACGTATGTTGCTGTCTCTCCAGTGATTAGAACCAAAATTATCTCTCCAGCTATTGCGCCGGTGCGAGCCTGTTTCGGCATTTTTGTTGGTTTTTGCATCATAGGGCATGTAATCACACAATACTCTATCCGAAAGCATCAATGGCCCATTGCTATCCTTCGCTACACAACGCCACACAATTGGCACTCCCCCATAAGTACCCATCTGAATGTAGTCACCAATTTCGATGGTTGGCTTGTTATCTGCCGCCCTAACCTGCAAAGGGCATAGCACCAAAATTACCGCAAGCAGCAGAGATACCGTTCGTTTGCCATATTTATGTTTGATAATATTCATAAAGTCCTCCTTTTGTCATTCTCTCCTGAGCGTCATTCACGGTCAGTAGGCTTCTCCCCCCCATTTTTGACATATGTCAATTTATACAATTGCTGCATCATCGATATTCACCTCATTTCTACTTGAGTTATTGCAAAAAATAGGTCTTTCTGCGATAACCCCTTGTGCCAAATGCTGAAACACCTTCATAAAGATGTAATAGCTTATTTATTTTAGAAAAGTATCCGACAAAAAACTCTACACTTCCGACAAAAAATATATATATTTCTCAAACCATATCATGGCGATGTACATTTGTCAATGATGTGACACCTCAAGATCACCACAGTCCTGATACTTCTTATACATGTCATTGATATAAATCGTAGGCGAAATATTCCTGC
>ERZ859817.609-NODE-609-length-21359-cov-2.673817_pt1 | contig 21359 bp, 20 predicted proteins | sample MGYA00509986_ERZ859817 | MGnify/ENA primary metagenome ERZ859817 (study PRJEB30046, sample SAMN00715155) | human gut metagenome | study: EMG produced TPA metagenomics assembly of the A metagenome-wide association study of gut microbiota in type 2...
TATTTTTGTAAAATCATTTACTCTTTACACTTTGAATTATACAGGAAGCTACTATATTCGATGAGAACATCAAGATAGTAGGTCTTTTAAACAAAATTCATATGTAATTGTAAGAATTAAACCTACTAGATTAAATCCTATGAAGCTTTTAGTAGGTTTTGCCAACATCCCCGTCCACAAGAATACGAATTACAGACTTACCTTCTTATCAAGAAGCACAGCACTTCCGAATGTGCATGCAACCACCATTAATAACTGGAATATGGTAGCTGGAAGGCTTGACATTAATGCCTGGGATAAGCTGTCTGGATTCTTATAAAGTTCAGGCAACAAAGAAGAAATCTTAATTGTTGCATATGCAAGGACACAGAATAATACAACTGAGATAAATCCTTTAATCTTCTTGTTCTGCAAGGCAGTTGAAGATAGTGTTATGGCAAAGTATGCAAGTGATATAAGGAAGAAGAAAGCTATAAGGAATGATATTATTCCAGCTACAATATTAATAATTATATTGACAACATCAATACCCATAATCTTTAACATTTCTGAGAAATTCTTGAGTGCGTCAGCCAGGTCACCAAAGGCACCAGCCATCATGAATATATCAAGAACTCCGAAGCCGATGAATATTGCTGAAATTCCTATTCCAATAATCAGTGTATAGAGCAGTTTTGATGTAATTATGCTAAGAGATGAATTAGGTGTCATAAATATCAGGTAACTGCTTTTGCTTGAAAGTTCTCTATAATATGTTACAACTCCAAATATAAATACAATAAAATAACTTACAGAGGCAGCTATTATTAAAAGTCCTCCGAAAAGGCTTGTATAGTTAAGATTTTCAGTCAGGCAGAAAAACATAAACAGAGCCTGAAGTACACAGATAATACCTGCCACGATTCCTATACCGAGAAGATTCTTTCTCAATTCGTATTTTGTTAATTTTAACATTGAAGATTCCCCCTTTTAATATGCATAAATGCGTTTGTACTGGTCAACGATTGACATGCCCGAAGCTGTTCGTAAATTTTCAGCATCTCCCTGTGAAACAATCACACCGTCTTTGATAAATACTGCGTAGTCAATAACAGCTTCAAGCTCATCAACAAGGTGGCTCGACATGATGATAATCTTATCAGGTGAAGCCTTGCTGATTACCGCATTGATAACCTGCTCTCTTGCAACAATATCAACACCGTTAAGTGGTTCATCAAGCATAATAACAGATGCATTTCTTGAAAGATTAACAGCAAGCTTAAGCTTAGCCATCATTCCTGATGACATCTTGCTGGCTTTCATGTCAGGCGTAAGCTTCATCTCATTAAGATAGTTGTAGTACTGGTCAAGTGAGAAATCCTCAAAAAAATCAGCATAATACTTTCCAATATCAGCACAGCTCATATAGTTATAAAAATAACTTTCAGTAGGCATATAAGCTATGTGTTTCTTAGTTTCTACTCCTATTGGAACACCTGAAAGAGTGATGTCCCCGGAAGTGGGTTTTACCAGACCTGCTATCATCTTCATTAAAGTTGTTTTACCGCTTCCGTTAGAGCCGAGCAGAGCGTATATTCTGCCAGGCATGAAGTCGATGGAAACACCATTAACGGCAGTCATCTTCATATACTTTTTAGTAACATTTTTACATTGCAGCATAATTAAATCCCTCCATATTTTATTCGTGATAATTCTTAATGAGATTAATAATCTCATCTTTAGAAAAACCAAGGCTTGTCATTCCGGAAACGAAAGTCTCAATCATTTCACTGGAAAGTTCTGCCTTTAATGTATCAATCAGATGCACATCCTCTGATACAAATGTGCCAAGACCTCTTTTGGTATAGCACAGACCACACTGTTCAAGTTCATTGTATATTCTTGCAGCAGTGTTAGGATTGACCGTGTACTGTACGGCAAGTTCCCTGGTTGATGGAAGCTTGTCGCCAAGCTTAATCTCACCGGTAAGAATTCTTTTTTTAATATCATCGATTACCTGAAGATAAATTGGTATATTAGCCTTATAGTCCATAATCCCTCCTCCTGTAATAGGTAATGTACACATGACGCGTACCTGTGTACTAGCACAATAGTACACTATAACGATATAACTGTCAACAGGAATAATAAAAATAGTAAAATTTTTAAAAATGGTGTATGATAACTTAGAAAAAATGTAGAAGGAATACAGTATTTATGACGGTTCAGCAGGCATATAAAATATTTGATGTCAGATCAGATATTACTAAGATGGAATTGAAGAAGCGGTACAGACGGCTTATGCATATGGTGCATCCGGATGCTGTGCTAAACAGAGATAAATCAAACAAAGAAAATGTATATAGATACAGTGCATATGAAATTAATGAAGCATATACTGTTCTTTTCAATCAGACTGGACAGGAATCATTGAAGAGTAACTATAAATATGATTATAAATATTCCGAATATGATGAGAAATATTATGGCACTGATCAGGAAAATGAAGAATATGATTTTACAGCTCCAGAGAATGAACATGCCTTTTGCCAACGCAATGTGTATCATTATGCTGAAGATTACAATGGCAACAACATTGGAAGATTTAAGGTTGCACGAGGCAGATATATGTGGATGCCAGATGAGGATTTTAAGTTGTTTCTGCGCAGTATATATGAATGTAGTGAGGAACTTCTTAACAGAATTGATGAAGAAACAGGAAGAGTGCATGATTCAGAATACAAAATCATATATCAGGCAGAACTTGCATATCTGTTAGCACAGCAGTTTACTGCAACATCAGATACATTGGGAAATATTCTTACATCAATTGATGATGCTGCAAATGTATTTTATGTCGGAGCAATGCTTGAAATGTCACCTGAATCTAGATTTATCAAAGCTGGAATGAAGCTGTTTCCGGCAGGAATAAAAAAGCATAGACTGTATTTAATGACTCGTTCGGGAAAAGAAGCGGGATACATATCATTTAAAGATGACAGATTATATTATGTGCTTATTCCGATACTTGAGCAGAAGCGTGCAATGGTAAAGATAGAAGTATCTTCGAAGCAGGACAGACATAATACAATGGGAGAGAAGAAATATAAGAACATTGATTTGTGGGTTAAAATCGGAAATGATGCAACATTTCCTGAAAATATTAATATGAGAATTGAAGATTTGCTTAACAGCTACCATGAAAGCAAGTAAAAGTGGTAAGAAAAGCGGTCATATCAGAATAGAATCTGATGTGACCGCCTTTATCATTTAATTCTTAGATTGTGCGTCAGTGTTGTTGTCCTGACTGTCTGACTTGGCTCTGTCAAGCCACACACCAAGTCCACAGGCAGCAACAGCAAGAACAATGACGATACCGACTGTTATATTACCTAACATATTATTATTCATCCTTTCAAACTTAGTCAAACATAGATATTCCGAAACGAAGCTTTCTGTAAAATTTATATACAATGGTCCCGAAAATACCTACAGTTATTCCAACGGTGGATGCAACAGATACACCTCCACCCAGAATAATACCGATTATCATTAAAATATTCATATTTATTGCCTCTTTACATAGTTGTTTAATATTACTAATAATATATAAAAATAATGTATTACCAGAAAATGTTCTGATTTAATGATAATCTGTTATTTTTTGCCGTCAGTCTGGTGGATATAATTAAGAGTGACAGTGGTGCTGCATGTGATAGAATCATGAATTACGCCTGTCTGTTTGAAATAGATACTGATACCGATAGCTGCACACAGACCGCAAAGTAAGAATTGGAATATGCGTAATACATTGCGGGAACTGCTTCTGTCTGCTGTAAGATTGGTGATTGATGTTCTCACAAGTCCAAGCATTTCAGTTGTACATGGCATGGTATCACTGACAGAGGCTTTTGGTGTAGCGAATACCTTAGCTTCTGATACAGAAAAAGAGTCCACTTCAGGAATATTCACACGAGCCCTGTCGAGGCACATGCCAATAAGGAAAAATGTTATTACAAATATGCAGCTTAACAGTCTTTTAAAGCTTTTCTTCATAAGAACATCTCCTTTCCAAAGTGAATCCCATCTGCTTTACTATATCATATTCAGCAGAGGGAATAAAGAGAAAATATATGTGAAAATGTATATTTTACAATGTTTGACAATCTAATGTGAAATAGGTAAAATACATATAAATATATGCATTTTGGAACATGAAAATGCATCGTGAATCAGGAGGAATTTAATATGGCATGTTTTATAGTACCAGGTACTGAAGCTATCGTTACAACAGCGATAACTAAGATTGTTGAAAAGAAAGAGAAGAAGGAAATATGTTCGTGCGAGACAGAAGGAGCTGTAGAAGCAGTTAAGGAAGAAAAGGTGCTTCCATTTTCAAGAAAGCTAAGATGGCTTAATAATATGCTTTGGGGAGGAACAGCTTTACTTGCATTCGAGCATGTATGGCATGGAGAAGTTACTCCTTTCTTTCCATTCTTAACAGCAGCAGGCAACGCTGAGGATGCTGTGCAGATGCTTAAAGAGATGGCAACTGCCGGTGTTGGCATGGCAGTGGTTGTTACAGCTGTGTGGGTCGGCATGGTTGCAATAGCTTCCGGAGTAGAAAAGAAAGCAGCTAAGGAAGCAGAAGTTAAAGGATTGGAGAGATAATTATGACATTACTTATAGCTGTATTTGCAGCGGTTATAACTACTATCATATGGTATACTAATGACAGGCGTTCGCAGTTAAAACTTGGAACACTTGCGCTTATGTACTGGGGTGCATCACTTATGTGGATGGTAGATGCAGTTGTGGAATATATTGAACTGGGGGCAGAGTATTTTACTCCGGCATCATCAGATATGCTTAATGACGCATTTTTGGGTTTATCAGTGGTAGCTTTTGGACTTATCATATGGATTGTCATACTTATGGTTAAAGATCCGCTTGGAGTAGTACGCAAGACTGTACTTAATAAGTAAAGAAGATTGTTGGGATATGGATTTTAAGAGAAAAGAACTTGCTAAAAATGCTAAGAAGAACTTAAAAAAACATTACTGGCTGTTAGTAGCAGTCTGCCTTTTTGCGGCTTTCATTGGCTCTGAATATACAGAGACGATGGAAGCCTTTAAAAGTTTAGGAACAGTTAACAATGAAATTCAGGGAGCAGCATCGGTTGAAGCAAATGTTGATACTGTCGCTAACAGTTCGGTTGTAAGTTCTGTGGTTCAGGCAATGGGCGCAGTAATCACGGGTGACGATGATTTTGGAAGGACGCAGTCTGATGCGAAGGTTTCTGAGGCCAAAGACAATGCAACCAAGGTATTGGGAAGAACAAGAGGTGTATTTGCATCAATAGTTAATGGCATAACATCTGGAGGAATTGTGTTTACATTTGTGGATTCACTATCATCAGTCATAAGTTCAAGAAGAGCAGTAGTGCTTATACTTCTTATAGCGGCACTTATGGTATATGTGTTTATAACATTTTTTATCAAGAAAACTTATCTTGTTATATCAAGAAGAATAGTGCTTGAAACGCGCACATATGATACTGTTCCACCTGGAAAGTTCATGTTTCTTCTCCGCGTAAAAAGGTGGATGAAGGCATCGTGGGTGCTTATTGTCAATAATGTATATGAAATATTATGGTCACTTACAATTGTGGGTATATTTGTGAAGCATTTTTCATACATGCTGGTGCCATATATTATCGCGGAGAATCCTGATATGAAGGCAAATGAGGCTATAACCTTATCAAGAAAGATGATGAAAGGCTACAAATGGAGGGCGTTTCTCTATGGAGTATCATTCATTGGCTGGACAGTGATTGGAATGGCAACATTAGGTGTTGTGGGGGTTCTGTTTGTGAATCCTTACAAAGCTGCATTTTATGCAGAATTCTATGCAAATGTAAGAGCAGTATATCTTGAAAAAGAACCAGAGGCGGTTCAGTGGCTTAATGATTCATATCTGTATGAAAGACCATCAGAAGAGCAGCTTAAAAATGTATATGCAGATGTATTTAAACTTATAGACAGCCCACAGCCACAGATTGATTTTGATGATTACCACAATTCGAGAATAGGAAGATTGAAGAAATTAAGAGTATTTTTAGCCAACACATTTGGCATAATACTTATTAACAGCAAGGCTGAGCTGGAATTTGAAGAAAAAAAGAAGGAAATGCTTCGTATGAGTAAGAATAAAGCAGAAGCAGTTGGAAAAGCCTATCCTGCCCGTCTTTTCAATCTTAAGGAACACAGAGTTGACCTTGAAAATACAGTGTATATGCGTAATTATTCAATACCATCGCTTATACTGATATTCTTTTCATTATGTTTTGTGGGATGGATATGGGAGGTTACGTTTCATCTGATATCGTCACATACATTTGTAAACAGAGGTGTTCTTCATGGACCATGGCTTCCTATATATGGTTCAGGTGGGATACTCATACTGATATGTCTTAAAAAATTAAGAAATAAGCCTGTTGTGGAATTCTTTGCATCAGTAGTTTTATGCGGATTTGTTGAATATTTTACATCGCTGTATCTGGAAATCAGCTGCGGAAGAAGATGGTGGAATTATAACGGGTATTTTCTTAACCTTAATGGAAGAATATGTGCTGAAGGTCTTTTAGTATTTGGACTTGGAGGAGTTGCAATCGTATATATTATTGCACCGCTTCTTGATAATTTCTTCAGAAAGATTAAACTGAGGGTTGTTGGTGCAGTGTGTGCGGCATTGATAGTTGCATTCATTGTGGATATGGTATATTCCAAAAAGAATCCTAATACGGGTAAAGGAATATCAACATTTAATGATAATACACCAGAATATATGCTGGCAGAAATGTATCAGGGGGCAGAGGACAGGTATGAGGATAGAATATCTTTTAATCAGAAATTTTAAATCAATCAGAGAACTTGAGATTAATGATATTGAAGATGTACTGATTCTTGTTGGCAGAAATAATGCAGGAAAGAGTGTGGTTCTTGACGCAATAAGAGCGGTTACCGGGGATTATGAAGTTTCATTAAGAGATTTCAATGATAACGAAGGTAATATAAGCATTACAGTTCGCATCAGTATTGAAGATGAGGATCTGGCTGTATTGTATCAGAAGGGACAGGTCAGTTCTTTTAAGCATTATGACTTGTGGTATAAGGATTTTTGCAATAAACTTCCATCGTTAAAGGATGGTATTCTTGAATTTGAATATGTATATAGCCGTGATGGTAAGATTAAGTACAGGGACGGAGTTAAGAAGAACAATATTTATATAAAAACAGTCCTTCCCAGAATATTCTATGTTGACCACGAAAGACGTAAGTCATCAATTCAGGAAGATCTTATCATGCTGCAGGGTGGAACTGAATATGCAGACCTTAAAGATAACGTGTGTATATTTGATAAGCATAAGATGTGTAATCAGTGCTTTAATTGCATAGGAATTATTAACCGCAAGAAACCGGAACAGTTATCTTTATTAGAAACAGCGAGACTTATGCAGTATAAGCTGTTTAATTTTAATCTTGCTAATTTTGAGAACAAACTTAATGAAAAATTTAAGAACAATGGTGGCATTGGAGAAAGAATTCATTATCAGATTACATTTGATGCAGAAAAACTCATGCATGTTGATACAATTGTTCACAATGAAATGCGTGACACTGATGGGGATGTCAATGACCTTTCTGATGGACTGAACAGTATCTACATTCTATCACTGCTTGAAACCTATGCGGAATATGGAAGTACTGTGCCATACATTATTCTGATTGAAGATCCGGAAATATATCTTCATCCTCAGTTACAGAAGATAGCAAGTGAAATTCTGTACAAGCTTTCAAGAAAGAATCAGGTTATATTCTGCACGCATTCACCGCAGATGTTATTTAACTTTACTACAAGACAGATTCGTCAGGTGATTAACGATAGAGATAATAATACAGTTGCTACTCCGGAGGCGGATATAGATGATATATTAGATGATCTTGGGTATGCTGCCAATGACCTTATGAATGTGAGCTTTGTATTTATAGTGGAAGGAAAACAGGACAGAAGCCGTCTGCCGCTACTTCTGGAGAAATATTATTCAGAAGTTATAGATGAGAATGGCAATCTCAATCGTATAGCGATAATTGCAACTAACAGTTGTACAAACATCAAGACTTATGCCAATCTGAAATATATAAATACATTATATCTTAAGGATGAGTTCCTTATGATAAGAGATGGAGATGGTAAGGATGCTGACCGTTTAAGAGACCAGCTTACCAACTACTATAAGCAGCGTGCAAAGCAGGATTATGGCAATCTGCCAAGAGTAACAGACCGTAATGTGCTTATATTAAAATATTATTCATTTGAGAATTATTTTCTTGACCCTGAGATAATGACTAAAATAGGCGTCGTAAAAAGTGTAGACCAGTTCTATGATATATTATATGCCAAATATAAAGAATACCTGTACCGCCTTGTCAGCACTAAGAATATGTTAGAAAAACTGAACATAACAATTGAGACAAAACAGGACATCATAGACAACATGGAGAATATCAGAAAATATGTCAGAGGACATAACCTGTATGACATATTCTATGGACGTTACAAGGGCGAGAAAGAAAATGCAATATTAAGAGCGTACATAGACGCAGCTCCAATGGAGAATTTCGAAGATATATTTACGGCTATTGATAATTTTGTATACTTTAATAATCGTAGGAATGAATAAATCGGGTTATGGGCATGAGGACATACAACCGCCGAGGTACTTCTATATAGTGCGTATCCTGATGAATTGCCGTATATGAAGTGAATAACAGCCGTGGCGTCTGTATATATGATATGTTCGATTTATTCCGAATCGTGTGTGAGTTAATGCCGCTATCTAGAAAAGTTCAGTGCTGGAAATCTCGTTCAAGCGAAGCGCGTTTGATTTCCAGCACTGTAATAAACTCTATAGATGGCGGCATTTACTCACACTAGATGCAGGAATCCATGAGAACATGTCATATATACAGACGCCACGGCGTCATGTACACTTATGAATACCAATATTTAGTTGCATGACTTTTTAATTAAGTCAGAATACCAGTACGCAGAATCTTTTGGAATTCTCTGCTGGGTTTCGTAATCGACATAGATTAAGCCAAATCTTGGGTCGTAGCCGCTGTGCCATTCGAAATTATCTGTGAATGACCAGTGGAAGTAGCCGAGTATTGGGACACCGGCTTTGTAGGCTTTCTCAAGGTCTGTGAGATATCTTGTCAGAAAGTCGATACGGTTGCTGTCGTGGACTTTGCCGTCAAGACTTATGATATCGTTGCAGGCAAGTCCGTCTTCGAATATGTATATTGGAAGATTATACCGCTCATACATGTATCTTATACCATAATTCATAACTCCTGGAGTTACAGGCCAGCCAAGTGCTGTTCTTGGACTTCCAGGCTTTTTCTTTATATGTCCTGTGACACTTACCTCGTGACCGTTATATACATTGATTCCTAAGAAATCTATAGGCTGGTGCATTAGTTCTGAATCTCCGTCTTTAACGAATGGGAGTTCTTTATAATGTCCGATTTTTTCAAGACCTTTTTCAAGATGTAATCCTGTTCCTACAATATCGGGGTACCTGCCAAGGCATGTCATATCGCAGAATATAGTGTGGTTAAATGTCATGTTTCCGGTAACAATCTTGAAACTTTCAGCTCTTGCAGCATCAATATCTTCATCACATTCACTTGCAGGAAAACACAAGTCGCCAGTGCTTGAAAAACCAGTCTTTATTGGCTGTTTTGCAACGGCACGCATTCTTGTGACAGCAAGACCGTGTGCAAGTGCAAGATGGTGTATGACTGACAGCACGCTGATGCAGTCCAGCTTCTTTCCGGGAGCATGAAGTCCATTCATATATCCAAGACCTGAGATTATCTGTGGTTCATTGATAGTTGCGATATTAACGACTCTGTCAGAAAAATGCTCACATATAAATTCTGCATAGTCAGCAAATATATAAGCTGTCTGTCTGTTCAGCCATCCGCCATTATCTTCAAGTGCCTGTGGCAGATCCCAGTGATAGAGTGTTATAAAAGGCTCAATACCATTTTCAAGACAACAGTTTACAATATTATCGTAGAAGTCAAGTCCGGCTTTGTTGAAATGCACATTGCCGTCTGAATCCTTTACAATGCCATCTGGAAAGATTCGTGTCCATGAAATTGAAAAGCGGTATGCCTGAATACCTAAGCTTTCATAAGTACAATATCTTCACGATAGCGGTGATAGTGGTCGCAGGCTTCGTTACCATTCTCGTTGTGTGCGATATTTCCTGGCTTATTAGAAAATGTATCCCAGATAGAAACGCCTTTGCCGTCTTCGGTAAAGGCTCCCTCTATCTGATATGAACTTGAGGCAGTTCCCCATAAAAAGTTCTTATCAAACATAATTATTCTCCTTAAATATCAGATATTAACAATTACATTGAATTCTTTAGTGTCAGCATTGAAAGGCACTGTGTTTCCTGTAATTTCATTACCATTGACAATAAGAGAAGAAACTCTTTCGTGCTTATTGTTATTGATGGTAATGTTATAGACAGCATCTCTGAATTTTCTTGTAATTGTCAGATTCTTAATAGAATCCGGCAGACAAGGGTCAATGGTGAGTCCTCCAAATGAAGCTCTTACACCAAGTATATATTGAGAAATGCTTGTAAATGTCCATGCAGCAGTGCCTGTAAGCCAGCTGTTTTTGGCTTCACCAAATCTTGCTGCATCTTTGCCGGCAATCATCTGTGAATATACATAAGGTTCAGTCCTGTGTATCTCACTTATTTCTTCAAGGTATGCCGGACATATTTTCTTGTATGTTTCGAATGCTCTGTTTTTATCATCAACAACGGTTTCAGCAATAGATACCCACGGATTATTATGACAGAATATTCCGGCATTTTCTTTGTATCCAGGCGGATAAGAAGATACCTCGCCAAGTTCAAGATGATATGACCTGTAAGCTGGTTGTAAAATCATGATTCCATACTTGGTATCAAGAATTTTTTCTACTGAATCCATAGCTTTCTGTGCGAGTCCTTCTTTGACCCCTATACCTGCCATAACACAGAAGCCCTGTGGTTCAATGTATATCTGTCCTTCTTCACATTCATGTGAACCAACCTTACGGCTTTCGGCATCATATGCACGAAGGAACCATTCACCATCCCAGCCTGCATCAAGAACAGCTTTATACATGTCATCAACATGGGAACGTACAGCATTTTCTTCCTCTGTAAGACCTGCTATGTGGCATATGTCTGCATATTCATTGCCATATTTTACATACATTCCAGCGATAAATACCGACTCAGCAACAGGTCCTTCTGATGGTCCGGTAGTCTGGAAAGATTCACCCGGAGTAGAAGAGAAACAGTTTAAGTTAAGACAGTCATTCCAGTCAGCCCTTCCGATAAGTGGCAGCTTGTGCGGTCCAAGATGAGTGGTTGTATAATTGAAGGATCTTCTTAAATGTTCCATAAGTGGCTGTGCCTTACCTGTATCGCAGTCAAATGCTACCTTTTCATCAAGAATGCTGAAATCGCCGGTTTCTTTAAGATATGCAGCTGTTCCTGCAATAAGCCAGAGAGGATCATCGTTAAAGCCTGAACCAATATCAGAATTACCTTTCTTAGTTAATGGCTGATACTGGTGATAAGCACTTCCATCCTCAAACTGTGTAGCAGCAATATCAAGAATTCTCTGTCTTGCTGAATCAGGAATAAGATGTACGAAGCCAAGTAAATCCTGGCAGGAATCTCTAAATCCCATACCGCGTCCGGTTCCGGACTCATAATAGGAAGCTGATCTTGACATATTAAATGTTACCATGCACTGATACTGATTCCATATATTAACCATACGGCAGAGCTTCTTGTCTTCTGTGTCAACAATATAAGACGAGAGAAGATGAGTCCAGTAATTTTTTAAAGCAGCAAGAGCTGTATCAAATTTTGCCGGAGTGTTGTATTTTTCAAGAAGGGCATATGCAGGTTCTTTGTTAATGATTCCGAATGATTCCCACTTCTTATCATCAGGGTTCTCTGCATATCCTATAATGAATACATATTCTTTCTCTTCGCCCGGCTCAAGGTCGATATCGATTCTGAAAGATCCAACAGGTGACCATCCGCTTGCAATAGAATTATAAGATGTACCTTCTTTAACAGCTTTAGGCATTGCAGGACTTCCGTATGTACCTATGAAACTTTCTCTGCTTGTATCGAAACCGCTGGCAGCAGTGCTGACGGCATGAACAGCATAATGGTTACGCCGTTCACGGTATTCTGTCTTGTGATATATTGTTGACATGGCAGCGGTGCCAATATTAATCTCCGGCTGAACTTCAACTTCGCCTGTGCTGAAGTTACGCTGGAAGTTGTTGCAGTCATCAACTGCATTCCATAAACAGAATTCTATATAAGAATATACAGATAAATGTTTAGCAGCATTTCCTGTGTTCTTAATAGTAAGTTTATCAAGCTCGCAATTATCTCCGATAGGAACAAGAGCAGTCTGTGTAGCCTTGATGTCATTCTTAGATGAAGAAATAACTGTATATCCAAGTCCGTGACGACATGTATAATCCTCAACTGGTGTCTGGGATGGCTGCCATCCAGGATTCCATATGGTATCCTCATCTTTAATATAAATGTAGTGGCCGTTGTTATCTAAAGGAGAATTATTATAGCGATATCTTGTGAGTCGGAGCAGCTTGGCATCCTTATAGAAACAGTATCCTCCGCCAGTATTGCTCTTAAGACTGAAAAAATTCTCACAGCCTAAGTAATTAATCCATGGCAATGGAGTTTCTGGTGTGGTTATGACATATTCTTTATTGATGTCATCAAAAAAACCGAATTGCATATTATACCTCCTGTACACATATAATTTATAGAAAACGATTAAGTGCATTAAGGTACAAGTTCTAATATTGATTTTATAGTAATAAGTATATTTTAAGGCTTGGATTAAATCAATGATTATTTTGGATTTGAGCAAGAATTGGTAGAAATGCACAAAAAATACGATGATATATAGAAAAATAAGTAAAATTTATAAAAGTACTTGCATTTATATCTGATATGAGTTATAGTAAAGCTACGAAAACGATTAAGTAATGCATGAAAGGAATGAATCTATGGTATCTATGAAAGATGTTGCTGTAGAATGTGGTGTTTCAATTGCTACAGTAAGTAAAGCTCTCAATGACCATAGTGACATCAGTGAAGAGACACGCAGGAAAGTTAAAGAGGCAGCTAACAGACTTGGATATTATCCGAATTCAGCAGCCAGAGCACTTAAGACGAACCGTTCATATAACATAGGAGTTCTTCTTAATAATGGTCTTGCACATGAGTATTTCGCCGAGGTTCTTGAGAGTTTTAAGAATGAAGCAGAGAAGAAGGGGTATGATATTACATTTGTAAGCAATCACTCTAAGAAGATGACTTTCTACGAACACTGTTTATACAGAAATTTTGATGGCGTGCTTGTAGCTTGTGAGGATTTCAGCAATCCTGAAATCTATGAAATGGTTAACGGGAGATTACCAGTTGTGACCATCGACTACATTTTCAATGGCAGTACATCGGTCAATTCTAACAACGTGAAAGGGATGAGTGAATTAGTACGTTACGCGTACAGCAGGGGACACAGAAAGATAGCTTATATTTATGGAAATGTTGAATCAGAGGTTACGAAAGAGCGTCTGGCAGCCTTTTATAAGACAATGGATGAATTAGGGGTAGAAGTTCCAGATGAATACATTAAAGAATCAACCTATCTTGATTCAATAAAAGCTGAGAAGCTTACATATGAGCTGTTAAAATTAAAGGAACCGCCAACATGTATTTTTTATCCGGATGATTTATCTGTGGTTGGAGGAAAGAATGCTATTAAGAATATGAAATTGCATAGTCCGAAGGATGTGTCTGTTGCAGGTTACGATGGAACAAGATTCTCGCAGATGTTAAATCCTAAGATTACAACAATTTGTCAGAATACCAGGGAAATCGGCAGGATTGCCGCAGATGAGCTTATAAGTGCTATAGAGAATCCCAGGGCAACGATAGTAAAGAGGGTTGTTGTAGATGCGGAACTAATCGAAGGGGAAACAATAAGAAAGATAGGAAACTAAAGGTGTCGTCTAAGATTTATGGAGGGTTTTTTATGAAAAAGAGATTATTAAGTCTGGCACTTGGTACAATGATGGTGCTTTCCACATTAGCAGGTTGTGGATCAAAGGATGGTGGTTCGGCAGCAGTTAATACTAAGCCTGAGGAACAGGGTAAGGTACTTAACATTTACTGCTGGAACGAAGAGTTTAAGAGCAGATTTGAAGGATATTATAAGAATGTTCCTTCAGATGTTAAGGTAAACTGGGTAATTACTCCTAACGAAAACAACGCTTATCAGAATGCTCTTGATGCTGCATTATTAAAGCAGAAGGATGCAGCAGCAGATGATAAGATTGATATGTTCCTTATCGAAGCTGATTATGCTTTAAAGTATGTTAATAGTGATTACACACTTGATGTAAAAGATGTAGGCCTTACAGATGATGACCTTAAGGATATGTATCAGTACACAAAGGATATTGCAACTGACAGCAAAGGAAAACTTAAGGCTACAACATGGCAGGCTACTCCGGGACTCTTTGCTTACAGACGTTCTATTGCTAAGGATGTTCTTGGAACAGATGATCCGGATAAGGTTCAGGAAGCACTTTCAACCTGGGATAAGTTTGATAAGGTAGCTGAACAGGCTGCTGCTAAGGGTTACAAGATGCTTTCAGGTTATGATGATTCATACAGAGTATTCTCTAACAATGTATCAGCTCCTTGGGTTGATTCTAATAACAAGATTGTTATTGATGATAACATTATGAAGTGGGTTGATCAGACTAAGAAATATACAGATAAGGGCTATAATAATAAGTCATCTCTTTGGGATTCAACATGGGCAGCAGATCAGGGACCTTCTGGTAAGGTATTCGGATTCTTCTACTCAACATGGGGAATTAACTTTACACTTTTAGGTAATTCACTTGCTACTCCTGTTAAGGAAGGTGGTAAGGAAGAAGTTGGTAACGGTATCTACGGCGACTATGCAGTATGTGAAGGTCCACAGAGCTACTACTGGGGTGGTACATGGATTTGTGCAGCAGCAGGAACAGATAACGCTAACCTTGTAAAAGATGTTATGAAGACACTTTGCTGTGATAAGGCTACAATGAAGAAGATTACAGAAGATACTCAGGATTACACTAATACAACATCAGGTATGAATGAAATCGCTAGCAGTAACTTCAAGTCAGATTTCCTTGGTGGTCAGAATCATATCAAGTTATTTGCTAAGTCAGCTCCTAAGATCAGCATGAAGAACATTTCTTCTTATGACCAGGGTCTTAACGAAGAATTCCAGAAGGCTATGAAGGATTACTTCGATGGCAATGTAACTAAGGATAAGGCTCTTGATAACTTCTATAAAGCAGCTATTGAGAAATATCCAAACCTTTCAAAGTAATTAGTAATTGCTAGTCATTAAGGCACAGTCATTATAATAAGTATGTTATATGGCTGTGCCTTTTTATATGGCAGGAATGGAGATATGTATGAATAAAAAGAAGAAAAAGTTTGTAAGCTATGCAAAATGGGGATACATATTTCTTATACCGTTCTTTGCAGTATATATTGTGTTTTCATTAATACCACTGATATCTACATTTTATAATAGTTTTTTTGAGAACTATATGGTTGGACTTATGCAGGTCGGACCTAAGTTCGTTGGATTTGACAATTACAAGGCCATACTGTTTAACGGTGATACATTGCTCTATCTGAAGAATACAATGATAATGTGGCTGATGGGATTTATTCCCCAGATTCTTATATCATTGCTTCTGGCGTCATGGTTTACAGATCTTAGATTAAGATTAAAATGTACAGGATTTTTCAAAACTATAATCTATATGCCTAATTTGATTATGGCATCTGCATTTGCCATGTTATTCTACGCAATATTTGCAGATCAGGGACCAATCAATAACATGCTTAACAGTATGGGATTGCCTACATATAGATTCCTTGCGGAGGTAGCAGGAGCGAGAGGACTGATTGCTCTTATGAACTTCCTTATGTGGTTCGGTAATACAACTATAATTCTGATGGCTGCCATCATGGGTGTTGACCCTTGTCTTTTTGAAGCGGCAAGAATTGATGGTGCTAATTCCAGACAGATATTTGGAAAGATTACACTTCCGCTTATTAAGCCTATTCTGGCATACACACTTATCACATCGTTGATTGGTGGTATCCAGATGTTTGATGTTCCTCAGATTCTTACTAATGGTAATGGTAATCCGGATAGAACAAGTATGACGGTTATCATGTATCTTAATAAGCATCTTTATAGTAAGAATTATGGTATGGCAGGTGCGCTTTCAGTTATTCTGTTTATTGTAACAGCAGTACTTAGTATATTTGTATTTAATTATATAACAAAGGATATGGAAGCAGCAGGAATCAGAAAAGCTAAGAAGAAAAAAGCAAAGGAGGCGAAGTAATATGAGTAATTCAGGTAAAGCCTCTGCAAGTGCTGACATTAAAGGCACTAATGCTGGAGTGAAAGACAGGATAATACTTACAACAGAGAGAGTGCTATGTTATATCGTACTTATTCTTATAACATTTTTGTGCCTTTTCTCATTCTATGTACTTATTATTAATACAACAAGATCACACCCTGATATCCAGAAAGGATTCTCGTTCCTTCCGGGAAAGTCGTTTATAGTCAACATGAAGAATGTTCTTGCTAATGAGAATATTCCTGTTATAAAGGGTATGTTTAACAGTTTGTTTGTTGCGGCATGTTCAGCAGTTCTGTCAGTGTATTTCTCAGCACTTACAGCATTTGCTATTCATGCATATAACTTCAGATTAAAGAAGTTTGCATTTACATTCATTCTTCTTGTAATGATGGTACCAACACAGGTATCAGCACTTGGATTTGTTAAGATGATGGGAGACTGGAATCTTCTTAATTCTTACATACCGCTTATTGTACCTTCAGTTGCAGCACCTGTAGTATTCTTCTTTATTAAGCAGTATATGGACAGTGTGCTTCCAATGGAACTTATTGAGGCAGCGAGAATTGATGGCGCAAGAGAGTTCAGAATATTTAACCAGATTGTTCTGCCTCTCATGAAGCCGGCTCTGGCTGTTCAGATGATATTTACTTTCGTATCATCATGGAATAATTATTTTATACCTTCACTCCTTATTAACAAGGCAAGTAAGAAAACCCTTCCTCTGTTAATAGCACAGCTTCGTAGTGCGGATTTCCTGAAGTTTGATATGGGTCAGGTATATATGATGATAGCATTTGCTATTGTTCCGGTAATTATAGTATATATCTGTCTTTCAAAGTTCATTGTAAGAGGTGTTACACTTGGTGGTGTTAAAGGTTAGATATGCTTTTAGATTAAAAAAGAACCGTCCTGATTTCAAGGGCGGTTCTTTTTTAATCTTGTATCATGCACTTTAGTGATATGGCTGCTATTTAGAAAATATATTCTATGTATCTGTCAAGATGTTCTCCGGCTTTAAGAACTGGGGATGGAAAATTATTATGATGCATTGAGTCAGGAAAAAACTGAGGTTCAAAACATATGCCATGTTGATCGTTATATGGCATATTGTATTTGCCGGTACAGTTACCTATATAATTACCGTTATACAGCTGCAATCCTGGGAAACTGGTCTTTACAGACATGCTTATGCCTGCTTCTGGGTCGGTTACTTTAGCGGCATATTCATATGCATCAGAGAGAACGTAATTGATATCAATATAATCTGTTCCAACTCTTCTTGGATTACGGAAATCATATATTGTTCCTTCAACAGGCAGAATGTCACCTGTGGGGATATTGCTGCTGTTTACAGGGGTGTAGCAGTCTGCTCCTATAGATACTATATAATTACAGACATTCTTTACTCCGGAAAAATTAAAGTAACTATGATTGGTGAAGCTACATACTGTATCCATATCTGATACTGCGTCATAATGCACAAGTATTGAATTCCTGTCAGTAATAGTAATTGTCTGGGTAACTTTAAGATTTCCAGGGAATCCATTCTCCAGATGCGGGCTATTAAGTGTGAGAATGAGAGCCTCAGGATTAACATCATACTGCCACATACATTTGTTGAAGCCGTGTCCGCTGTGAAGAGTTTATTACCTTCGTTGGCGGGAAGATGCCAGTCTTTGCCATTAAGAGTTATGCATGCCCCGCCAATCCTGTTGGCAAATCGGCCCATTGTTCCACCGAAGTTCTGCTGGTCATAATAATATTCTTCCGGGGTATCATAACCAAGGATTATGTCGTGTTGTGTGCCGGACGAATCAGTTACGAACATTGACTGGAATGTTGCACCATAATCTGAAACATAAAGCGATATGTCATTATATGAAAGCTGAATAATATGACATGTTGTACCATCGGGGAGAAGTCCCCATTTTTTGACATTATATTTCATAAATTCTCCTTTCTGGATATATGATTAATACGAACAATAAATATAAATTAAGTATACCATTTTATACAAAGAAGTTCTATGTTTTTATATAAAAATGTGATATATTTATTTATATGTCGGATTAATATATTTAATTTAGGAGTGCAGCAGATTATGCTATGGACAGTTTTATTTTACATGATTGTCATAACTACATTTACAGGTAGCGTACTTACTGTTGCATGGCTTATAACTTCATATTTACTTGATAAGACAGGATATCTTAATATGTCATACAGACTTGGAAAAGTTGTTGTATTGTTCTGGATAATTCCGGTAATGTATTACGCGATAAGAATGATTGACCGTTTAAGGTTTGTGTGGAATGGTTACGCATTTGATACATCACCGCTTATTATTAATGTGACAAGAGCTGTTGCTATTGTGTGGATAACAGGTCTGGCTGTTGCAATAATGATTTATGTGTTTAAGAGACTCAGAATTTTATCAATAAGGAAAGAATCGTTTGCCTGTAATAAGGAGATGAACAGGATTTTCTGTGAGATAAAAGAACAGATGGGACTTGGGAAATGTAAAATTATATTAAGGCAGTCATACAGGACAACTACTGCATATGTGACAGGAATACACAGACCGTGTGTTGTTGTTAATGCGGATTATTTTTCTGAGAAAGAGATGAAAGTTGTATTTGCACACGAACTTACACATGTGGTTCATAATGATATATGGTTCAGATATCTTCTTGCGGTGGCAAGTATACTTAATTTCTTTAATCCGGTTATATGGATTTTTTACAGAAGATTTATTAAATATGCTGAGTATGCATGTGACTATTCTGTATGTATGTCAGAGAATGGACTACATGAATATTATGAAACAATATTTAATCTTGCTGTGAGAAATAATAATCTTTATGACATGTTGTCTGCAAGTCTGTATGAGAATAGAAGCAGTTTAAGAGAAAGAATGGAGCATGTTATGAAAAGTTATAATGTTAAGAAAAGACCAATGGCTGTTGCAGCAGCTATACTGACTTTATTTGTTATTATGAGTTCTGTTATGGTGGCGGGGGCAGCTACAACCGTAACTGAAACATCAGTTAAGGTTGCGGAGGTAACTGCTGATGAAAAAAGAGAACTACAGGTATCAGGAACAGAATATTATGTGGCTGCTGATTATGAAGATTCAGCTGTTACAGACATGTATGAAGAAGATGTTAATCCTGATGAAATAATGCCATGCGCTTCAAATGGTACAATCTCATGGGATGTGTATGCCGGGGTAAGGAGGTCAACATCAAGCTTTCATGCATCTTCTGGACAGAGGATAGTTTTAAGTGTATTTTCGGTGGAACCATTTCATAGTGTCAGAGCAGGAATTATACAGCCTGATGGTTCGAAAAGATATATTATTGCCAATGGCAATGATTCACACGTATTTGAGCTGACAATGAGCGGATCATACAGAATATATATCCAGAATGAAACAACAGAGAGTGTTCATGTTGAAGGAGCGTATTCTACATATTAATTAGTATATATTTGTTGAGGTTGAGAAGATATGAAGATTTTGCATTGTGCAGATATTCATCTGGATTCAGCGATGACGGCTAATCTTGATAAAGATAAGGCAAGAGAACGCAGGAGTGAACTGTTAGCATCTTTTAAGGATATGGTTGGATATGCTGAGAAGGAGTGTATCGGGGTTATTATAATTGCGGGGGATTTGTTTGATACAAGGAACATATCAGTCGGAGCAAAGAAAGAAGTATATAATATAATAATTAATAATCCGAGTATTACATTTTATTATCTGCAGGGTAATCATGACAATGGAAGCTTTGTGTCGTATCTGGATGAGATTCCTGCTAATCTTCGTATGTTTGGAAAAGAATGGACAAGTTATAACGCCGGTATAATCAATAATGGCAGTATTACAAAGGATATTGTTATTACCGGCGTGGAACTTGACAGTGATAATGCGGGTAAGATATATGGAAGCCTTTCTCTCAATGCAGGCAATTATAATATTCTTGTACTGCATGGGCAGGAGGCTTCTCATGTTTCTAAGAATAACGCACAGATAATAAGTCTTAAGGATTTAAGAAACCGTGGAATTGATTATCTTGCACTTGGACATGTGCATGAATATTCAAGTGACAGGCTGGATGCCAGAGGAGTGTATTGTTATCCGGGATGTCTTGAGGGAAGGGGCTTTGATGAGGCTGGAGAGCATGGCTTTGTAGTGCTTGATATTGATGAAACTTCTGGAAGTTATGATACATATTTTGTTCCATTTGCAAGAAGAAATATTTATGTTGCACAGGTTGATGTTACAGGGTGTGAAAGCACATTTGAAATTGAACAGAAATTAAGCAGTTTTCTTAACAATGCAGGTTTTACGAAAGATAGTCTGGTTAAGCTTGAACTCACAGGTGAATTGGATGTTGAATGTGAGAAAGATACGGACTATTTGTGTAAGCAGTTTGAGAACAGGTTTTATGCATTTAAGATAAAGGACTGCACCGCTTATAGGGTTGATTATATGTCTTATGAGCATGATGTTTCACTTAAGGGAGAGTTTATTAGAAATGTTATGGGGAGAGACGATATCAATGAACAAGATAAAGCTGTAATTATACGATATGGATTACAGGCATTGCAGGGGGAGGAGATAGTCTGATGAAACTTATCAGTTGTACAATCGAAAATTTTGGAAAACTGAATAATGTTACATATGATTTCTCTGGTGAATGTAATACGATATGTGAGGATAATGGCTG
>ERZ859817.612-NODE-612-length-21316-cov-9.287757_pt1 | contig 21316 bp, 21 predicted proteins | sample MGYA00509986_ERZ859817 | MGnify/ENA primary metagenome ERZ859817 (study PRJEB30046, sample SAMN00715155) | human gut metagenome | study: EMG produced TPA metagenomics assembly of the A metagenome-wide association study of gut microbiota in type 2...
GTTAAAAGCCTTATAGGCTTGTGCAAGCCACACGTTTTACGTGTGGTACTGACTTTAGCACATCTATATATTAATTTTTAAAATCACATAGAGTTGACCATGTGATTGAACAGGAGTTCATGAAGGGGTGCACCACCGCGGGTGTATCTTTTTGTGGACTCCTTTTTTAATAAAATTTTTAAAAGATAAAAAATAAGGAGGTCTTATTTTGATAATAGTTAATGGACAAAATCAAGAAATATCTTTGCCTATGGATTTAGTTACTTATTTGCAAGAAAATAATTATCCTTTAGATAAGATAGCTATAGAGTTAAATGGTCAAATAGTCCCTAAAGCAAAATATGCGCAAACTATTTTAAATCCTAATGATAAATTAGAAATCGTAACTTTTGTTGGTGGTGGCTGATAATGGCAGATATTTTGGCAAAAGAATTAATTTATCAAACTTTAAATGACCGCCATGGCATAGTCAATCAAGAAAAATTGAACAACGCTAAAGTGGCTATAGCTGGGCTTGGTGGTTTAGGCTCTAATATTGCTGTGGCACTAGCTAGAATAGGTGTAGGTCATTTACATTTAATTGATTTTGACAAAGTAGATATCAGCAATCTCAATAGACAACATTATTTCATCTCACATCTAAATAAATATAAAACGCAAGCTTTAGCCGAGCAATTACAAATGATAAATCCTTATTTAAATATCGTTACTGATTGTATAAAGGTAACAGAAGATAATATTTTTTCACTGTTTAAAGATGAAAATATCATCTGTGAAGCTTTTGACGTTCCTGAAAATAAGGCGATGTTAGTAAATAAGGTATTAGAACTTTTCCCCGAAAAATATATCATTTCTGGAAGTGGTATGGCGGGTTTTGGTCATAGCAATGAAATTCATACTCGCAAGGTGATGGGCAAATTTTATATCTGTGGTGATGAAAAAACTGCATTATCCAATGAAAATAGTTTAATGGCTCCTAGAGTAGCTATTTGTGCTGGTCATCAAGCAAATTTAATCACTCAATTAATTTTAGAAAATAATTTATAAAGAAGGTATTATATTATGTGGCAATTAGGAAAACATCAATTCAATTCAAGATTTATTTTAGGTTCTGGTAAATATTCTTTAGAATTAATTCAAGCAGCAATCAATGAAGCAAAAGCTGAAATCGTAACTTTAGCACTTCGCCGTGTAAATAATGGCGGTATGGCTAATATTTTAGATTACATTCCTAAAGATATAGCACTGCTTCCTAATACTTCTGGAGCTAGAAATGCTGATGAAGCAATTCGCATAGCTCGTTTATCTAAAGAACTTTGTGGCAGTGATTTAGTAAAAATTGAAATTATGCGTGATAGTAAATATCTTTTACCTGATAATTATGAAACTATCAAAGCTACTGAAGTTTTAGCTAAAGAAGGCTTCACTGTTATGCCTTATATGTATCCAGATTTAAATGTAGCTAGAGATTTAGTAAATGCTGGTGCTAGTTGTGTAATGCCTCTTGGTGCTCCCATCGGCTCTAATAAAGGTTTATGTACAAAAGAATTTATTCAAATTCTCATAGATGAAATCGACTTACCGATTATCGTAGATGCGGGTATCGGTAGACCTTCTCAAGCTTGTGAAGCTATGGAAATGGGTGCTACTGCTATTATGGCTAATACTGCTATAGCAACAGCAGGTGATGTCGTTCGCATGGCAAAAGCTTTCAATTATGCTATCGAAGCAGGACGCCTCGCTTATGAAGCCAAATTAGGTCGTGTAAAAGCACAAGGAGCAAGTGCATCTTCTCCATTGACAGGATTTTTACAAGATTAATGATTAATTTAATCAGTAATAATTGTGAGGTAAGATGAATGAATAAAGATAATCATATTAATGAAAGTATTATTAATGATGAAGTAAGAGCTGAATTAAAAAAAGAACGTATTGACCATATGGCATATTTACCAGATATGGAAGTTATACCTAGCGATATTTTAGATAAGGTTATCGCTGATATGGATAGTTATGATTATGATAAATATACTGCTCAAGATGTACAAACTGCACTTAGTCATGATCATATTACACCAGAAGATTTTAGAGCCTTATTATCTCCAGCAGCACTCCCTTTTCTTGAACAGATAGCACAAAAAGCTCAAAAAACTACTAAGAGATTTTTTGGTAATTCTATCTATATGTTCACACCAATATATATTGCTAATTACTGCGAAAATTATTGCATCTATTGTGGCTTTAATTGCCATAATAAAATCAAACGTGCTAAATTGAATTATGATGAAATCGATAAAGAAATGCAGGAAATTGCTAAATCTGGATTGCAGGAAATCTTGATTTTAACAGGTGAAAGTCGCAAACAATCCAGTATAGAATATATAGGTGAGGCTTGTAAAATAGCTAAAAAATATTTCCGTGTTATTGGACTTGAAATCTATCCATTGAATACAGATGAATATGCTTACCTACAAAAATGCGGTGCGGATTATGTAACTGTATTCCAAGAAACATATAATAGCGATAAATATGAAACTCTCCATTTAGCTGGACATAAACGTATTTTCCCTTATCGTTTCTATGCTCAAGAAAGAGCAATTCGTGGCGGTATGAGAGGCGTTGGTTTTGCTGCACTTTTAGGCTTAGATGATTTTAGAAAAGACGCGTTGGCTACAGGTATGCATGCATATTATTTACAACAAAAATATCCACATGCGGAAATAGCATTTTCTTGTCCACGTCTTCGTCCAATTATCAATAATGATAAAATCAATCCTAAAGATGTACATGAAGCCCAACTTTTACAAGTTGTATGTGCTTATCGTTTATTTATGCCATCTGCTAGTATTACTATATCTACTAGAGAATGTGCTAGAGTTCGTGATAATCTCGTAAATATCGCTACTACAAAAATTTCCGCTGGTGTAAGTACCGCCATTGGTGAACATAGCCAAGAAAGCGAAGATAAAGGTGATGCTCAATTTGAAATTGCCGATACTCGTTCTGTAGACGAAGTATATCATGATTTAATTCATAACGGCTTACAGCCTGTTATGGCAGATTATTTATACGTATAATTTACTTCTTATATATTATTCTTTTTATTGATATATTGTACTAAATATTGTACAATAATCATAGAAAGAGGTGTTAAATATGTTAGCTGTAAACTATTCTACAATTAGAAATAAACTTAAAAATTATTGTGATGAAGCAACAGATAATAATCAAACTATTATTGTTACTCGTAAAGCTGAAAAAAATGTAGTAATTTTGAGTCTTGAAAAATATAATCGCCTCATGAAAATAGTTCAAAATGCTGAATATTTATCTATGCTAGATAGAGGAATAAAACAACTAGAAGCTGGAAAAGGTCAAAAACACGACTTAATAGAGGCGGATATTGATGAATAAACTTTGGTCTGATAGAGCTTGGGATGATTATTTGTATTGGCAATTTCAAGATAAAAAAATTTTAAAGAAAATAAATGAGCTCGTAAAAGATATAGAACGAAATGGATTATCTGAAGGAATAGGAAAGCCAGAGCCTTTAAAATATAAAAATGTTTGGAGTAGACGTATCGATAAGGAAAATCGTTTGGTCTATAATATTGTTGATGGGGAACTATGGATTATAGCTTGTAGAGGTCATTATATTTCTTTATAAATTATGCAGTAATATGTTAAAAAGTCTAACCAAAAGGTTAGACTTTTTCTTTTTAAAATATAATATATAGATTATTTGTTAATAAAAGCCAACAAATCTTTTGTAGTCCAAAGATTTATATTAAATCCATTTTTATTTAAAGCTCTTGCTGTTTCGAGTGCATTTTCATTATATGTAGATGTAGTAATAAATATAGCATTTTTCACACCATCCATTATTGCAGCACCAGCAAGTTTTTGAATTTCTTCCCTGCCAATGGTTTTATTACTATTCCAATATTTGCATTCAATATATGTTTTTATACTATTTTTTTCTATAATGATATCTTTTCCGCCATCATTAGTTTGTGGTGTCAATATTACTTTAAAATTTTTTATTTTAAACTGTTTAGCTATAAATTGTTCAAATTTTCTCCAATCGTTAATATTTTCTATATCTTCTTTTCTATACTTTTGCAGATTATTCTTTTGTAATTCAATAATCTTTTTATGAGCTATCTCTAATTCATTTTCAAGTGATATTAACTTTATATGTTCTTTATCATAAGCACGTCTGAGATAAATAACTTCATCATGAGTTTGTATATATTTTTTATTTAATTCCTCATATTTATTTTTCCATGTATTAGAATTATCTTCATTTAATGAAATAATTATTTTATTTAACTCAACAATTGTTTTATTTTTTTCTTTACATATATTCTTCCAATATTTTATTAATTTAAGATTATCATATTGATTAATTTCTTCTTCTTTTTGAGCAAAATAAGTTTGTACTCCATTATAAGCTATTTCGATATATTTTATATATTGTTTAGTTTGTTCTTTTCCTATTAATTCTTCTAAATCATTTTTTATTTCATTTAATGATTTTCCTTCATATTCCCACTTATATCCTACATATCTAAATGATGCTGTTAATATTTTTTCGTCTAAATCATTACCTTGATATGAAGCTATCATATTCCATGTAGGTTTTATCCAAGGTTTTATACGTTCTCCACCTTTTCCAATCATTTGTTCAGAAAAGTCAGCAAAATTATTTATACCACGTTGAGTATAAATCAGACCTATTTTAAACAAAGGAACCACTACATCAGGATTAAATATTGGATTAGCTGATATATTATTCAAATCTTTTTTAATTCTTTCATCAAATTCTGCATCTATTTCTTTATTTAGCAGTTTCTTTGACTCTGGCATTGGTCTTGATTTTGATGATTGAGTAAGATAATCTGTGATATATTTTCTATCTAAATCTGCAATTAAAACATTATTTATTAAAGCAGTGGCATATTTAAGTTGTAATTTATTTATGTCATAATCTTCAGCGTATTTGAAATCAGCTATTTTTTCTTTTGTTAATCCTAAATATTCAATAGCGTAATCGTTAGCTAATTTTTCTAAATCAGTTGCGGATTGTACAGTAAATTCCATATAAGGCTCAATGTGTATTTTAGAAATTAATTTATCTAACATTTCTATTAAATCTTGTTTATCTGTTAAAGCGTTATCTATATATTCGTATAAATTTAATATTTCTTTTTTTGTTTATCAACTTCTTTTTCTTTTGCTTCAAGTATTTTATCGTTTCTTTTAACAAGAGCCTTCATAGCTTGTATCTTTTCAAGATATTTTCCTCTTTCAATATCTTGACCTAAAAGAATACCAACAATAAAAGCAAAAATACTGACAACTATATATCCCATAATAAACTCCATTAATCAAAAATAAATATACTAATAATTACTAAAATAATATTAATGAAATAAAAAACATTATCAAACTTAGAATTTTAATTCATTATTTATTATAACAGATTATTTATACGTATAGAATATTTTATGTATTAGGCACTAGACAAAACTATATTTCTAAAGTACACTTTAATCAAAGTAAATATTTCTCTTTAATAAAATTTAGGAGGATTTGATTTTATGCTAATATTAAAAAAGCTATCATTGTTAGTACTTTTAATATGTTGTTTATGTTTAGTGCCAACTCCTGCTAAAGCAGCGCCTACAGATACTAGTAATTTGGCAATCAGTACGATTACTGGCTTTTTAAATCCCGAAAATGCTGCTATAAGGGATGATTTACTAGAATTATTGAAGGATTCACAGCATAGACAAGAGTTGATTGATTATATTGAAGCTACTAGACCTGTAATTGAAAAATATAAAGGCTATTTTGATACAGCTTCTAATGTAGCTATATGGTCAGAAGAAAATATACCTATTATCGGTCATTTAATAGGTAATGTAGCTATCAGTGTTACTAATTATTTTTATCAACAAGAATTGCAAGAATTAGCGACTACAGAGGTAGCACAAAAATTTGCTGAGCTTCGTCAATCAGGTATAAATATCGAGATAGATATTTTTCAGAGAGCATTATCTAATTATGTTTTAAATGATGGTATAGATTTATCTTTGATTATGAATTTACAAGAAATTATCAATGAAAGATTAGAAGTTCATAATTTTTTAAAGTCTATAATTGAAAGCTCAGACTTAGAATATAATATCATTGATGATGGTAATATCATTCCTAAATTAGATACTAGAATTAATTTCAATAAATAAAAAAATCCTATCTTTAAGTGATTTCTTAGAGATAGGATTTTTTTGTTAAATCAATTTTTCAAAACGATATTTTGGGGAAACATCAGGGTATTTTTGGCGGTCAACTTCACTCATAAACATATCTAAAGGTCTAATATAATCTTTAAAATCACCATATAAAGCTTTATAAACTACGAATTGTTCATGAGTTTCTGTATGTGTAGCTACGGTAATAATCAAATATTTTTTATCTTCACCTTTGAAGTGAACCCATATTTCCCCTGATTTAGGTAAAGCTCTCATTATATTGTGTTCTCCTTTAAATTTTAATTATCAAATGAAATTACTAGCCATATGGCGGAGATGATATAAATCTGCATATAGATTTTCACCAGGACAAGCAGTGGCATTAAAATCACGATGACCAAATACTGTATTTTCATTTGGACTTAAACTATACATTTGACATAATAAACCAATCAATTTACTTGCAGAAGCAATTTGCATATCTGTAGGCATTTCATCATTAAAATTACCAGATAAACAAATACCAATACTACTATTATTATGTTGATAAGTATGTGCGCCAATATCTTCTAATGGTCTGCCTGTTTCAATTAAACCACTTTTGCGAATAAACATATGATAACCTATACCAGACCAACCATTTTGCAGGTGAATGCGATGGATATCTGCAGCTGTGATATCGTCATTTCCGCCAATAGCAGAATGATGAACTATGATTTGTGAAGTTCTAGGTCTAGTAGATAAAGAAGTAAAATTGAAATAATTTTCAACAATTGGTAAATCAGAAGCATATAATGTATAATCAGCTGCTTTAGCTACATTATTATTAATATTTGCTATAGAATTTAAAAAAGTGGAAATATTTGCTCCTGCAAGTAATGCTCCACCTAATTTTAATCCTTTAATTATAAAATCACGTCTATTCATATAATTTGTCCTTCCCTAAGTAGTGTATCTATAGTATAGCATCTTGAGTTAACTATAAGTCTAGTAGAAAATTTCTCCAATATAATATATTAATTGTATTGAAATGTATTTTCAAGTCTTTTAGAGAATATTTCTCAATTAATTGTAAAAAATAAAACTAAAAAGTATCTTATTTACTACACTTTGAAATTTGTAGTTGCTTATGATACAATAAAAATTAGTTTTTATAAAGCCTTGAAATATAAGGATTTATTTCTAATTTGGACTCATTTATAATTGATTATTTTTATGTTAAATTTTTAGGAGGAATTTTTTAATGGCACACCGTAAGACTAAACAACATACTGTAAATGTTGTAAAAGCTCAATTTTGTGCACCAGAAAACATATCATATTTGGATTTATTTGAAGGATTTAATGAATTATATACTATAAATATAGCTACTAATATAGATTTCTTAGCTAATCTTTTAGAATTATTCACTAAAGTAGAGATTATTTTTGGCAACCTTGCACTTGTACCATCTACTTTAGAAAATACATTCGCTATGCAAAGAAATACTTTGCAAGAATTATATAAAACAGAACATTATACTAATTTTAAAGAAAAATATGCTCAAGGTAATTTAAATATATATTTGGCAGATGCGCCATTATATCCTGAAAAATTATTTTGCTTAAAAAATACGCAAACAGGAGCAACTAGAGTAATTTTAGGCAGTAATAATCTTGACCAATTACCAGCTAATAGTGATCGCAATCAAGCTTTAGTTTATTTTGATGATGAAAATGCTTTCAATTATTATATGAACATATATAATGATTTCAAACAAAATAATAGCGAAATAGTAAATGAAAATGCATGGGAAATAACATATGAAGATACTCAAATGCTCGAAAATTTACCTATTTTGCATAAAACTAAACAAGATAGCGAACATATCTATCCAGCAGTTAGCAAGACAACTATTGTAAAAACAGCAGAATATATCTCAGATATCGAGCGTTTAGCGAAGGATTTTGTAGATATTCCTAAGGCAGACCGCAAAGGACAGGCTAAAATCACAAACGATAAGATAGATACTATTAAACGTAAAACATTAGAAAATATTCAAGTTCGCCGTGCTAAATTTGAAAAATTTATGCCACAATTAGTTATTGAACCAGAACGCAATCGTGCTTTTTATAATGAACGTGAATTTAATTTCCGCCCTTATCGTGGTGATGTAAAACGTGATGCTGAAACTTATTTACAATATATGGAAGGATTTAACACAGCAGTACCAGCTAAAAATATTGAACCATTAAAATTTGAGTATTTTAAATTGATGTCATGGTGCTTTTTATCTCCATTTTTAGCACGTGTGCGTACTACAATTAGAGAAGCTACTGTAACTGATGAAGTATTTACATATCCGATAGTAGCTTTATTATGTGGTCAGTCAAATGCAGGAAAAACAATTTATGCTTCTTTATTGATGAAAATGATGACTGATTCTGCTTTATATAAAGCTTTTGGTCAAAATAACTTCACGAAGACACGCATTGATTCACTTCTCTGTGATATAAAAGGTTTACCTATATTAATTGATGATATCACTCAAACTCAATTTACTAATAACAGTGGAAATATCATTAAACAAGAAGAACGCATCATTCGCGAAACTAAACCAGAAAATTTAAATTATTATTCAGCTATTTTACTCACAGCTAATAAAGATTTAAATAGCTTAAAAAATGAGCTTACTAAACGTATGGTCGTTTTCCATGTAAACGCTAGCTGGAACAACGAATTTACACGTCAACAAAAGAGCCCATGCTCTGAATTAATTCAAAAAATGAGAAATAATTTCTATAGCGAATATCTAGCAAAAATCATTCCTCATATTAATTTATATTTAAGTCAAATTAATGATTTAGGTTCTAGTAGTATAGATTTATATAATATAAGCTCTGAAGTAATAATATCTATCTTTAAAGAATGTGGCTTAGATATTCCAAGCTATATGAGACCTCTAACCATGAAAGATTATTTTGATAGTAGAGCTGTAAATGAAATCATGATTAAATTCTTTCAAAGACAATATCGTTTAAATCGTGATTTCTTTGAAGTTAACAAGAAAAATAATCAGTTGATCTTTGAAGATAAAAGCTTATCTTCTGTAGGTAAGATGACTCCTATGCGCATTGCTGAATCACTTCCACCTGAATTGGAAGCAGATGTAGTCGGCGATAAAGTGATTATGCGATTGGATAGTGCAACTAAATTTTTTAGCACAGAATTCAAAGAACAAGGTCTTTTAAATAAATTGTTTGGCAGATAGCAGATAAAAGAAAAAGGATAGACAGAAAATTATTCTGTCTATCCTTTTTTTATAAAAATAATAAAATAGAATTTAAATATGTTTATTTTCCAAAAACATCTATTGGATATATTGCCATATTTTTACCATTTAATTTTTCAATAATATCTTTTCTTCTATTTTGTTCATCATTATTTATCCATACATTATTTTTCCAATCATATCCTTGCAGTTTGAATATAGCTTTTTCTTTAGCTTTAGGATTATTTAATGAAATTTGCACTAGATGTTCTAGCCACGCATCAGTATTTTCTACTTCTTCCATCTCAGGATATGCCATTATAACAACATAATCATATAGGTCTAAATAATCTTCGTAATTTTGTGCAAACCATTCTTCTGATTCTGGTTCTAATATCACAATAGGATAAATATTTCTAGCTGTTTTTATTTCTGGTCTATATTTTTTAGCGGTATCTATCAATTCTTTTGTTAAATCATTTATAGCTTTTGTTTTTAATTTAGTCCACTTATTTCGAATTTTTTCATCCTCTAATATTTCTTTTGTTAACTCTTTATGAAATTCTTTTTTGAATGCTTCTTTGGCATATATAGAGAAATCTTCGAAATCATTCATATATAAATCGTCTTGGAATAAGATTCCATCAATTGGTGCGTATAATGCTAAATCTTTTACTAAATCTTTGGTATATTGTTTTACCATAGGACTAAATGGTGTAGCTCTTGTATACCATCCTTGTTTACCTTCTTCAGAAGCTGTTATTGCATTATCTTTGTCTTCTACCATCCAAGGATAAGATAAAACTGGCATCCAAGCATATACTTTTAAACCTTCATTTTTTAATCGTATAGTAACATGACTAAAAACATCAGCTTTTACTTTCATCAGATTTGTATGAAAATATACTTCGTTTACATCTCCATCTCCATCTTCATCTGCAAAAGTTTGTAAAAATACAGTATCTGCACCTATATTACGTATTTTATCAATAGTTGCATTTATATTTTTTTCAAATTGCTCAGGAGAATTATCGTATATCATATCTATATCGACTTGAGCAGCCATAATCTCTTTTTTAGGATAATTATGCTCTAACATTTGTAATAATTCTTCATCGGTTGGATTGCCATATATTATATATCTACTAAACAATGTATCATCTTGTAAATTTACATCATCATTTAGCATCATTTGATATTTATAACCTACTTTTTTAGCACTATCTATTGCATAATCATTATATGCTCCATAAGGCCAGACTAATATATTACTAGAATTTCCCATATTTTTAAAGAAAATATCATTCCCTATTTGCATATCTTTATCAATTCGTTGATTAAAAGCCACCTCCGTTTCATAATTATCATTATGCCATTTTATAGTAGTTACATTTTGTTGCTTGTCGCCATATTTATTGCTCACTATAAAATTATGCAAATCATATGTGTGCGAGGCAACTTCTACTAATCCTGAATTTTGCATTTCTTTTAACTCTTGCCAAGAAACCATTTTTTTTTTATCAGTTGTTGGTAGTATATTTTTATCCATATATGAAAGAATTATTGCAAAAACAGCGGGATAGTTATATTTTTTTAAAAGTGGATATATATGGGTATACATACTTTCTCTACCATCATCAAAAGTTAAAATAATAGGTTTTTTAGGTAATTTAGCTTTACCTTTTAAATAATTATCATATTGTTTTAAGGATATTGGAGTATAACCATTTTGTTTAAAGAATTTAAAATGTTCTTCTAAACGTTCAGTTGAAATTGCATATGGATCTGTATTTAATATCTCTAAATTAGAGCTATCTACTACATCATGATAGCAAAATGTTACTATATTCTGTACATCTTTTTTATCAATATTTTTTGTTTCACCTATATTTATCATAAAGTTACTGAATATACTCAAACATATTATAATAAATATATATTTTTTCATATTAACCTATTAACCTCTTTTCTAATTAGATATTATTTACTTTTTCTATTTTATTGTCTTCATCAAAATCAATTGTTAAATATTTTTCAGTTTTAAATAAATTATATTGTTCATCTCTAATATCATATAAATTTTTTATTTGTTCATCACTCCATTTGGGACTAGCTTTTCGTCTATCTTTGCCACCAAACATAAGTTTATTATATATAATCCAAAATGATATTATTAAAAATACACATAGAGCAAAAAGCAATAAGTTCTCTACAGTGTTAGTAGGAAAACTACTATCTCCTTCTGAATACATAATGTAGTTATATACTATTAGTAATTCTGTTTTAAAGAAATATGCTGAAATTAACCATAATAGTGCAGTTCCTATTATTTCGATTAATAATAATAATTTATTTTTACCAGTAATTATATATTTTTTCCTGATTTCCTTTTTTTCTTTATTTAATTGCTTGTCATCCATTATTTATGATCTCTCTTTCGTTTTGGACTATTCCATACTGCAATTCTATTTGTTTTTTTATGACTAAATAATGCTTTTGGACATGCTACAAAAACAGCGAATGCAGATAATAGCCAATAAAATACTGCATACCAAATAACATAAAAGACATATTTATATAATCCTTTTTCATAAATGGAATCAATAAAAAATGCTACCATAAATTGTATTAAACACATTAATGTTAATAAACAACCTAACCAACCTGCCATCCAATTAAATTCTACATCGGCAATTGGTATAAATTGGGACAAGATTACTATTGTCAAAGATAATACAAAAGCATATGCCCATAATCCAGATGTTATATATTCTATATATACTGGCCAAAATCTTCTATTTCTGATATCTGTCCAAACATTTTTATGCTTAAATAGAACTTCAAATCCACCCTGAGCCCATCTAATTCTTTGATGCCACAAATTTTTTAAAGTATGTGGTACCATTGTCCAACAAAATGCTTGTGCTTCAAATCGTATATCATAAAATCTTTTTTCTAATTTCCAAGTAATATTAATATCATCTGTAATCATATCAATATCCCATAAACCTACATCAAATATAGCACTTTTTCTAAAGGCAACAATAACACCAGAAACAGTAAAAACTTTACCTAAAATTCGTTGAGCTCTTTTTATTAATCCTATTATTGAAGAATATTCTACAGTTTGTATTTTTTCTATTAGATTTGTTCTATTTCTAACTTTTGGATTTCCTGTTACAGCTCCTACTCTAGGTCCATATTTGAAATGTCGAACTAAATATATCATAGCATCTGGTTCTAAAATCGCATCTGCATCTATTACTAATAATATTTCATATTTAGCTGCTAAGGCTCCTATATTTAAAGCCATAGCTTTTCCTTTATTTTGATTTAATTTTATAATCTTTACATTATCGTATTTTTCTGCTATTTCTAAGCTTTTTTCATATGTCTTATCTGTACTAGCATCATCTACAATTAAGATTTCAAATTTAGTATATTTAGATTTTAATATACTTAAAATTGTATCCTGTATATGCAGTTCTTCATTATGAGCTGGTACTATTACACTAACTCCCATATCTATTTTGTCTTTATATGGATCAATTTTTAAATCAGGTAATTCTCTTCTAAAATAAAAATATAAACTACCTATGCACCATATAATACTCATACATATAGGATAAATAAATACAAATATTCCAAACACATAAAGAAATTGTTCCATTTACCCTAATCTCCTTTAACTTTAATTATCGAAAACATTTACAGGATATTGTGCGAGATTTAATCCTCCTTTAGAACGTATTAATTTTTGTCTACTAATTTGTTCAGTATCTTTTATCCAGATATTTTTATCCCAATCATATCCTTGTAATTTAAATATAGCTTTTGTTTTAGCTTGAGGATTTTCTAAAGCCATTGTTACTAAGTGTTCTAACCATTCTTTAGGATCTACTTGTTTTTCATTTTCTGCATTTTCCATTTCAGGATATGCCATAATTACTACGTAATCATATATAGATAAGAAATCATTATAATTTTGAGCAAACCATTCTTCTGATTCTGGTTCTGTTATTAATGTTGGATAAATATTTCTAGCAGTTTGGATTTCACCTTTATATTCTTTAGCTACATTGATTAATTCTAATGTAAAATCATTTAATGTTTTCGTTTTTAACTTAGTCCATTTATTTCTTAAATCTGCATCATTATTCAAATTTTCCATTGTTAATTCTTGATTAAATTCATTTCTAAATGCTTCTTTTGCATAGATAGAAAAATCTTCAAAGTCATTCATATATAAATCATCTTGAAATAAAATTCCATCAATAGATGAATACATTGTTAAATCTTTGACTATATCTTTTGCCATTGCTCTAACTTCTGGTGAAAATGGTGTTGCCCTTTTATACCAACCAATTTTATCTGGTTCTGATGCTACTATTAAATTATCTGGATTTTGAGTCATTTGACTATATGTTAATATTGGAATCCATGCATATACTTTAAATCCTGCATTTTTTAATCTGTTTACTACATGATTAAAAACATCAGCTTTTACTTTTAAATTATCTGTATGAAAATATACTTCATCAACATTTCCATCTCCATCTTCATCAGCAAAAGCTTGTACAAAAACAGTATTTGCATTCATATCATGTAATTTATTAATTACATCATCTATATTTCGTTCAAATTTTTCCGGCAATTCATCATAAATCATATCAATATCGATTTGACCAGCAACTATATTATTAACTTTATATGTATGCTCTAAATATTTTAAAATATCACTAGTAGATAAATTATTTGTAATAATATATCTGCTCAATAAACTATTATCATTTACTTTCTTATCATTACCTAATAGTAATTGATATTTGTAACCTGCCTGTTTTGTTTCATCTATAAGAAATTCATTATATTCTCCAAATGGCCAAACAAATATTTGCGGTTCATATCCCATATGCTGATAAAATAACTCTTTTCCATTTATTAAATCAGTACGTATTCTTTCTTTATATTCTGCTTCTGTTTCATATCTTTTCTGATTTGGTTCATATATACCATTTATTGCTTTTTGTGTAATATCTCGATAACTATTAGCAATTATATATTCATGTAAATCATAGGAATGAACTCCCACTTCAACTAAACCAGAAGCTTTCATTTCTTGTAATTGTTCCCAAGTAACCATTTTTTTTATACTATTTTCAGGTATACCATCCATATTTGATAAAATAATACCAAATACAGCATGATAATTATATTTTTTTAACAATGGATAAATTTTTGTATACATAGATTCATGTCCATCATCAAAACTAATTAAAATTGGTTTTTCTGGTAATTTAATACCTTTTTCTAAATAATCTTGCTATTGTTTTATAGATATAGGAGTATATCCTTTTTCTTTAAAAAACTTAAAATGATTTTCTAATTGTTTATCTGTTATGGCATATATATCTTTTTTTAATAAATCTTTTAAATTTTTTTCATTAGAATCAACAACATTATGATAGCAAAAAGATACAATTTCTTGTTTATTAGATAAATCAACTTCTTTAGATTTTGCTTCAATTAAATTATTATAAATAGACAATATTGTTATTACTATAAAACAATTTATAAATAAATATTTCAGTATGTTTTTCATATTTTTCTCCAATTTCTTTTTTACCACATATGATAATAGGATAAATATATTTGTTTATTATCATATTCCCATGAACCTTCTCCTAACCAGCTTTCAGTGTGCAAACCATAAATTATACCAGCATTTATATATTGATTATTATCTATAGCCTTATTATATTCAATTCCAATATATGGACTTAAAACTAATTCTTCAGGGTAATCTCTGCTCCAACCAATACCAAAGATTTTATATAAACTTTCGCTAGTTGATAAATGCTGACTCCATCTCCAATCAGCTCCAATAAATTCACTTAATTTAGGACTATTATAGACAACATCTTGATTGCTATATCTATCTCTACTCCAAGTGAATGTACGAGTTAAACTTCTGCCATCATTATTATCAAGTCCATTATTGATAATATATTGATGACCCATTTCCCATCCATATCGTTTATTGTCATCATCAAAGTTAGATTTTCTAAGTTCAATATAGCTACTTTCTCTATTATTAAAAATATAATTATAACGTAAACTATAATTATCACTAAATAAACCACCATCATAATCATTTATTACATTAGCATTATATACAGGTTCACTACTATAAATAAAATTAATAACTTCTCGATCTGATGGATTAAAAGACGTATCTACATATAAACCTGTTTTATCATTTGAATCTAAGCCAAATAGATTTACAGCTATTAAACTGTTCCATTTTCTAGATGTATATCGTAGCCCTAATTTTTTAGTTTCTAAGTTTGCTGTATTACCATCATTCTCATCTTTTATATATGTTTTTCCTATTTGATAGTCTATCCAAAAATTATTTTCTAGATATTGTTCTCCCATTAAGTTTATATCTGTTCTACTTGTATCATCATAATCACTATAATTATTTACTTCAGCATAAACTTCTCCGGATTTTTTATTTCTAAAACTTCCCCCCGCCTTAGCATATCTATCTTCAGTTTTATATTTATCATATAATTCATTTACTAATTTTTCAGCTGTTTTATAATCTCGTATTTCTTCTTTTGTTGATATTTGTACAATAGATTCTAATGCTGTATCATGCATTTCCTCATCTTTTGCCATTAAATAAGCTTCATGTAATGCTGTTTGATACTGACTTTCTTTTACTAAATCATCAACATAAATAGCATGATATCGTTTATCATATTTTATTAATTCTTGGTAAAGAACATCTGCTGCTTTATATTTACCCTGTTTTAATAAAGTATTTCCTTCTCTTAAAATACGTGCAGGAAAATTATCATTACTATTTTTTTGCATACTTAATATGTTTTCATATACACTTTTTCCAGTATCAAAATCGCCATTCAAACAACTATAATATGCTAATCTATATCTATCTTCTGTATTTACATCTTGTTGTTTATATAAATACTTATAGATATCTAGTGCTAAATCATATTTTTTTGAACGTATATAACTATCAGCTAATTCTCTTAAAACAAATATAGGTGTTTCTTCATAAGAAGAATAATATTTATCATATATTTGAGGTACTTGTTCAGATTTAGCTAACATATTTAATGAAGTCATATAATTTCCAATCATACTGCCACTAGCCATATGATTATTTATATATTCTCTTAACAATTTTTCAGCATCATCATATCTAGCTAATTTTATATAACTTATAGATAAATTATTTACTATATCAATCTTTTTTATAATTTTCTCTGTATTTTCATCGTATGCATCTAAAATTTGTTTCCATTCGTATGCAGCCAAGCTCCAATTTTCTACACTACTACAAGATAGTGCTTTTTGAATTTTTATATTTACATCATTTGGGTATTTTTTTTCTAGTTCATCATATAATTTATTCGCATCTTTTATACGAGACATTTTTATATATATTTGACTCAATAAAATAGTTGCTTCTTTATCATCTTTATTTACTAGAGGTTGTAATATTTCTTCTGCTTTATTTAAGTTCATAATTCTATAATATGATGAAGCTATATTTAATAGTACATAATCAGGCATTCCATCATATTTATTTTTTTCATAAACATCAATAGCCTCTTGATATTTTCCAGCCCAATTCAATATTGTAATATAATCATTTATAGTTTTATAATCCGTTTTTTCTGATTTATATAAATTATCTAATATATTCAATGCATAGTTATAGTTTCCTTCTCTAGCTTTAATTACAGCATCTTCTCTAATGGCATTTCTTTCATCATTAGTTAAATTAGCATATTTATAATTAATAGAATGAGAATTATTCTTTTTATTCATTTTTTCTTTGTATTTTTGTTGATTTTTTTGTACATCTTTAATGATATTATATTTAATTCCATCAATGAAATTTTCATCATTCATTTCTATTAAACATTTTCGTTGGTTTTCTTTTTTTTCTTCAACAATATCATTTTTTTTATTAATAAATACATCATCATTTAATTCAACAGCATACTTAGAATTATTATTTTTGTTTATTGTTTCTTGTTTATTAATTTTAAAATCATCTACTATATCATTAAATTCATCTTGTTCTATATTATTTATATTATTGTCTATATCTTGGTTTAAACCTTTATTATAGACAACTTTATCTTTAAAATCATTTTGCCATTTACTTTCATCTTCTTGAATAATTCTACATCTTTTATCTAATATTCTATTTTTATTAAAGGTCTTAACATCTTCTACCGATAATTTCTTATTTTTATCTATTAATTTTATATTATTATCAATTTGCTTTATATCATTTAAATTGATTTCTGAAAGATGTAAATATTGTTCTTGAACTATATTTATACTTGCTTTGTCTTCAATAATGGTATCTGTTTTTACATTAGCTAAAGCAGGTGTTGTTAAAGTTACATTAACAACAACACCTATACTTATAGCGTATAAAATATTTTTCACTAGTAAAGTATTATTCATAATAATTCCTCTTTTTTATTATTTGCTAATTATATAATTTAATGATATAGTTAATGAATTATCTATTATATAAACAAAAACCATTTGTTAATATTTATATGAGTATAAATATATAGTATCATATATATTTAAATTCGTATAGGTATTTTGATTTATAAATCAATATGTGTAGTATAACGTTTATCCATTTTATTATAGATGTGAGCATATTTACTAGTTATATTAACATTGCTATGACGTAAAACTTGTTTTACTATTTGTAAATCTTTTGTATCTTTATAAAGTAAAGTGCCACATGTATGGCGGAGCATATGACAACTTATACCTTCTTTTTTTAATCCTGCTTTAGTCAGCCATTTATCTACATTATAGCGAATGCCTCGTCTATCCATTCTTTTTCCTTTTACTTGATTAGTCAAAGTTGTAAATACTGGCTCTCCAAATTCATCAATAAAGGCAAAATCAAATGGTCGTATTTTTAAATATTCTTGTAATAAAATTAAAACATCATCACGAGGATAAATAAAATCATTATGCCCTTTACCATGAATATATATTGTCTTCATCTCCCAATTTATATCGTTAACAGACATGCGATGAACTTCCACTGTTCTCAATCCTTCTAATGCCATAAGCATAATGATGATTTTATCTCTTAAATATTCAATATGTTTTTCATCGTAATCAGGTATAATATTTAATAAATCTCGTAATTGTTCTAATGTAAGAAATTTCATGGGAGAGATTTCACTTGCTTCATGTATTTTCACACCTACATCTTTAGCAGGACTATTTTCTATCAATTTTAATTTTACAGCAATATTATAGAATTGTTTTATCGCATTTAACTTTACCTTAATACTACCTTTTTTCATATTCATTTTTATTAAAAAATCTCGATAGTACATAAATTGATATTCTGTTATCTTTAATGGATGCACTTTATTTGTTAAACACCATTTTATATAACTATCAATGGCAGAACAATAACTTCTTAAAGTATCTTCTGATGGTTCACCTTGAGAAAGATATCTTTTCAATAAAGTTTTATAATTCAATAATAAAGTATTTTCATTTATTTCTTCTTGTCGTAAATAATCTTTTACTAAAAAATCATTATCATCTATTTTTATTAAATTTGCCAAAAATCTCACTCCTGTTTAAATATAAGATAAAGTTATTTATTATATATCAATTCACCTATTTAATATAAATAATAATAAATATTGATTTAAAATTATTTTTATTACATATAAATTATTATTTTTATATAGCTATCTATTTTATATTAATAATTTATTGATTTTAAGTATTTATAAAAATCATTTATTATAATTATAGCTGTTTTAAGCGTTTTATTTTTTGTTTTAATATAAATATATGCAAAAGAAAATAAAACCTCTTAAAATCGATTTTAAATAAAATTTTTACATATAATGAATTTGTTTTTTCAAAAATAAGCTTTCCTTTTATTTTAATTTCCTATTTTTTATGAAATAGGAAGTTAATTTAATTATATCATCAATTTATATGATTAGTAAATAATAACAAATAAAATCCGCCAATAATATATTCAATTTTCTGTATACTTTACTTTTAATTTATTAATAATAATTATTTAATTAATATATTTATTTAAAATATAAAAATAATGTTTAAATAATAGTTATTAAAATTTAATTATTATTCATTTTAAATATATAATAAATTTATGTATTATATAGGATATGCCTATATAAAAATAGAGGTAATATTTTATATAATAAACAAATATGATAAAATATTTACGAGGTGATTATTATGGCAAAACGCCCTAAAATAAAAATAACATTAATCGATAGAAAAGGACCTTGCGGTTGTCATCGCGGTCATAAAATAGGTGATAGTTTTGATTTTGATACACAACGTGGTGAACTATGCCCTATGGCGATGCATGTAGCATTTCCTTATATTGATATCTTAAGATATGGTGGTTCTATACCTAATCAACCAGAAGGCACAGCTGTATTTTGTTGCCCAGACGTAGATACCATAAACGTCTTTAAAATAGAGAAGGAAGATATTTAATTTATATATTTTATTTTCATTAAATAAAAATGCTTAATATTACACACATTATATAAATTGATTATTTTTTTTTAATGTATTAATATATTTTTTATGGCACTTATATGACACTAAAATGGCACCACATAACTTATTACTTTGTAGTAATAAGTTATTTTTTTATAGATTTTTCAAGTTCATCAAAATTTAAATTTTTATTTGTTTCATCAGCTAATAAAGAACGAATTTCTTCTAATCGTTTATTCATTGTATTTTCCTTTCTGAATATCTTAAAAATGGGTACAAAAAAGCACCTTCTTAGGTGCTTAACTAATAAATCTATGTTATACTATTTTCGTTACTCAACTCCAATCTGGTAACAGAGAGGAGGTGCATATAATGAACTTCACTGATATTGTTGTGCTTATTATGGTAAATGTAATCTCTTACTTCATTTACAAATGGATAGATAAGCACTTTTTTGAGTAACTATCCTAACGCTCTAGCATTAGCGCAATAATGTAAAAACCCTTAGGAACTACCACTTCCTAAGGGTTTTGTGCATTATAATGAACTTCACTGTTTCTATAATTAGTATAGCATATCTTGTGATTTTTGCAATATAAAACACAAAACCCTTTTATAAATACGTCATAAGCAATAATCTTTCTCTTCTTTGCTTTTCTTGTAAATCTTTTTCTAGGTCTATAAAATACTCTTTACTTCGTGCCTGCATAGATATTCCGTCATATGCTGAAAAATCTACAACCGCCACATCATAAATTTTATCAAAAACAATTATTGTACGTGTATAAATCTTATTTTCTTTGTCAACTTCAGTTCGTTCACTTTTTACAGTAAAAGCAAAACTCATCTTGTTTACATCACCACGTTTAATAAGTTTATATACATCTGTACCAATAATATCAGCACTAATTCTAAGACCTTTATCATTAGTATTCATAGTTAATGTAATTATTACTTGCCCTAGCAAGTAGAATTGTCGCACTTGGATTGACAATTCATTATTAATAAAAAATATACTCATCTAACTTAATTATATATTGACAAAATAATATTTATCCTTATATAATTAAACTAGATAAATATAAAAATATAATAGTAACAAACTACATTAATCCCTAAAATACTTGCTTCTACTGACCGCTTTTGTAGAAGCTTTATTTTTTATCTAAGTCAGTACCACACGTAAAACGTGTGGCTTGCACAAGCCTATAAGGCTTTTAAC
>ERZ859817.613-NODE-613-length-21201-cov-2.350846_pt1 | contig 21201 bp, 20 predicted proteins | sample MGYA00509986_ERZ859817 | MGnify/ENA primary metagenome ERZ859817 (study PRJEB30046, sample SAMN00715155) | human gut metagenome | study: EMG produced TPA metagenomics assembly of the A metagenome-wide association study of gut microbiota in type 2...
TATTCTTACCTGTTCTTGCTGCTCTTTCAGTTACTTCAAAAGTACCGAAACCAACTAACTGGATTTTTTCGCCCTTCTTTAATTCTTCGCCTACAACATCGATAAATGCCTTTAATGCCTTTTCGCTGTCTTTTTTAGATAATTCAGTCTTGTCAGCAATTGCTGCAACTAACTCAGTCTTATTCATGTGAATTTCTCTCCTCAATCAGTATATTTCTATTGGATTTCCCCAACAAAATCATTTATAAACTTTTTTACAGCTTTTGTCAATACAAACCGCCTATTTTAGGCATTTTCACGGCATTTCAAGGGTTTTGTAATGAAATCCCGTCAAAAATTTAGTAAAAATGCCAACGCACGCCTACTCTGCGCCTTCCTGTGCCTCTAAAATGCGGCATTTCTCCCGCTGTTTTTCAAGTGCCTTCAAAGGGATTTTCCCCTGTTCATACATCTTTTCGTACTCTTTTAACCGTCCCAGCTTTTCTTCTTTTTTAACGCGTTTCCACACGCTTAATCCTTCACCGGGTGTCCTTGACATTTCTTCATCGCCAAATACATTCGGATGTCTTCTGACCAGTTTCTTTGCAAGCTCGTCAATAACATCATCCAGTGTAAATTCCTGCCGTTCCTGCGCAATTTCCGCATACATCAGCACCTGAAGCATTAAATCGCCGAGTTCTTCCCTCAGATTGATAAAATCCTCGTTGTCTACGGCTTCCACAACCTCTGCGGCTTCATCGGTCACACATTTTTTCATGCTCTCATAGGTCTGCGTGCTGTCCCACGGACAGCCGTCCGGCTGGCGCAGCTTATGCACAATTGCCAGCAGGTCCTTCCATTCATACGTTTCTTTTAAATACTCTTGATTTTTCATCTGTTTTTTATACTCCCTTAAATTCCACAATCAAGATTCCATCTGTCTTCCTAAAAAATCAGCTGCTGCAGCAGCCAGTGCTTTTTCAGTATCCGTAAAATGTATTTTACCGTCTTTTGTCGTAATAATCACTGCTCCGAGTACATCCCCGGCACAGATAATCGGACTTAATGCCTGTTCCTTATATTCTTCTTCCAGATTCTCCGCAACCGGCACAAACTCCCTGTCCCCGCTTGCCGCAACAAGTGTGCTTCTGTTATCTAAAAGCTGCTCCATTTTTTTCGTGATATTCTTTTTTATCATGTCCTTTTTATCCGGACCTGCTGCCGCAATAATTGGTCGCGGTCCGAAACGCAGACGGTATGCCCTGTTGTCTGCGCAAGCGACTCCGCATACTCTTTGGCAAAAGCCCCCAGCTCTCCGATGGGTGAATATTTTTTTAAGATAATCTCACCCTCTTTATCGGTAAATATTTCAAGCGGGTCTGTCTCCCGGATGCGAAGCGTTCTTCTGATTTCTTTGGGAATGACAATTCTCCCCAAATCATCGATTCTTCTTACAATGCCTGTCGCTTTCATAATCTGCTTTCCTCCAATGCTATATTTGGGTCTTTTTGCTATATATTAGCTTTGGAGTTAGTATGTGGAAAATGTGAATATTTATACAAACCTAAGCCATCTGTTCACACTAGTTTTTTATAAACCAATATCTGTAAACAGAGGGTTATCCTGCTTGTACTGCATCTTATTCGCAGTAATTCTTACTTACATAATCCTTAATTGCTTCGCTGTCTTCCGGCATTCTGCAGCCGATAATATATTCTCCATCATTATTAGAACAGCGGATAACACAGCCTTCCAGCGGTTTATCGCCTAACACATCAAAGCCCTGAACGTCCAGTGTAACATTTTTGCCCTTCGCACGCTCAAATACAGAATCGTTTACTGAAAATGCGAAACCATTGGCACTGATATTGACCATCTTGCCGTCATAAGCTGTATCCTGTCCGCTGATACGGATTGTACATCTGTTATCCAGCGGCATACGCGGATATTTTCTTCTGTTAAATACCTGTGGATTGGTTTCAATGCTCAGCTTAAACTGACCCTTTTCGCCATGTCTGCTGTATTGTACTGCTACGTGCTCCCAGCAGTACAATACATTATCCACAACAATATTTAACCGGCAGAACGCATTTCTGTCACGCTTATCACCTGCCTGTCCGCTCTTACTATCCAGCACAACAAAAATATCTTTATCAATACAGTCTACGACTTCACCCAGATATTCATCTTTCTTACCGCCGTCATCCCCAAAAGCAATAGAAATCTTCATGCCCTGTTTAATATCCTGAACACCCATAAATCCGCCAACACCCAGTTCACGCATCAGCTTACCAACTACACCTTCAATATCCATCGCACTCTTTGCGCTGGCTTCGTACTTGCTTAACATTGTCTTTGTCGTCAGTTCTGCACCGCTGATGCTCTGTGTCATGACTTCCATGACTTCACCGACCTGATTCATATTCTCTGTCAGTGTGCGGTTAGAACTTTCCACTTCTTTAACGGCACTGTCTACAACCTTAATATTCTCTCCAAGACTGGTAGCGTCCTGTGTAATATTGGTTACACTTACATTGACATTCGATACCTTTTCAATATTAACCTGAATCAGTTCAATGGTTTCAGCAATGGCTTCCAGCATCTTCTGGGACGTTTCTTCCAAATGGGAAAGCGCTTCCATAATGCTGTTGGAAGATGCCTGTGTGCCGCTGCTCAAATTACGGATTTCATTGGCTACAACCGCAAAGCCCTTTCCGGCTTCTCCGGCTCTTGCCGCTTCAATGGAAGCATTTAACGCCAGTAAATTGGTCTTTGAGGTAATGCCCTCAATTGTACTGGTTTCTTCTTTTACATTTTCAAATTCTTTCTTGAAATCTTCCAGAATCTGTTCAACCTGTTTTGAAAGGTCTGCCATCTTATTGGTTGTTTCCACAACCTCTACCAGTTCACCCGCACTCACATTGGCATGTTCAACCGATGCCCCGATCAGGTCTACTACCTGTTCCATCAGGTCAGCCACACCTTTGACCTGTGTATCAATGACCTTTGTCATCTCCATGGAAGAAAGGGTCTTTTCATTTAAGACACCGTTGTTGGCATCGAGATTCTGCATATCCTTCATAACATCATTGGCACCCGTTCTGTTCTCGTCTGCCAGTTCACGGACAACCGTTACACCGTCTACAACGGCATTACTTGCATCCTTAACCTGTTCTACGGTACGGACAACGCGCTCTAAGTTGCTTTTAATAGACTGCGTAAGCGCCCCATCGGATTCTACCAGATGTTTGATTGCCATATTGGTACAAACATAACAACCAATTACAATGACCAGTTGTAATGCACATTCAGGACTTGCCATATAATCCATCATGCCCTTTGCCAGCCCCTTATAAGCATTACTTGAAATCAGTACAAAAAGTGTAATCCACATCATCGTGCGGATAAACTTCGGGTCTTTGTATAAAATCAGAATTGAAATTAACGGCAGGATAAACACATATGAAATCTGGTCGAGTGCTGTCCATGCAATGACCGAATAAAATGCAAGATATCCCAGTCCCACAATCCATTTATACGGTTTAAAATCCATTCCTTTAATAAACAGCAGTGCCTGTCCGACAATATAGACTGCCCAGCCCGCAATCGCAAATGCTGCGTAATAGCCCGGTGTCAGTGTTCCGGTGCCGACTTTGATGCCATAATAAATGCACGCAACGATCAGCAGAAGCACCCATGTTATGCTTGCTCTTTTGTTCGTCTTCGCCCTGAAAAAGGCTTCATTATAATTTTCCATAAACATTTCTCCTTTTAGTAAGTCAGCCATAGTTCTTTATTAAAAAGTATACCATAATTTATCAAAAAAGACTACTACTTCCCGCAGACACCATCAAAAGATATCATTTTCATTATTTTGTTGAAAAGGCCTCAAAAATATCTTAAAATAGTGATATGATGCCATGGTAAAAACCCCTGGCCATGATAGGAGACTGCTATGAGTGACTTTATGATAAGAAATTTTTATAAACAGCGAAAAGACTTTGAGAAATCGTCTGCCGAACGGAATTTAACACTTACTTTCCCGGATACTGTCACAGAGATAAAAAACATTCCTTATATGACAGACGGCTCTGCCGCAAAAGACAACACTTCTTTGGACACGGACTTCCCACCGCAAAGCAGTAAATCACACATCCGCGATTCACACCGTCTGGACTATTACCGCCCGAAAAAACGGAACGGCGAACTTCTCCCGGTAATTGTAAATGTGCATGGCGGCGGACTTTTACTTGGCAGCAAAGAATTTAACCGGTTATTTTGCATGCGGTTAAGCGAACTTGGTTTTTTAGTCTACAGCGTGGAATACCGTCTGATACCGGACTGTTCATTTTTCGACCAGTGTCGGGATTTAGCCTGTGCCATGGACTTTTTAAAAACGCGGATTCCTTCCGATAACGGTGACCTGTCCCATGTATATGCAGTCGGAGACAGTGGCGGTGCGTGTCTTTTAACCTACACTGCTGCCCTGCAGCATGCCCCTGCCGTAGCGAGAGCTGCCGGAGTCACTCCGTCTTCTTTACATATCAATGCACTGGGACTCATCAGTGGCATGTTTTATACAACAAAAAAGGATAAAATCGGGTTGTTTCTTCCAAAGTATCTTTACGGAAAGAATTACAAAAAGAGTGCCTTTGCGCCGTTTGTAAATCCCGAACACCCTGATATTGTAAAGGCACTTCCGCCGTGTTTTCTGGTAACCAGCCACAACGATTACTTAAAACGCTACACGTTACAATTTGAAAAAGCACTGGCACGTTACCAGGTGCCGCATGATTTACTGAATTTTCCGAAAAATCCGAAGCTTACACACGCTTTCAGCGTATTTGAACCGGAACTTGACGAAAGTTTACAGACAATGAAATCCATGATTGATTTCCTTCAAAAATACTAGAACAGGAGATGACACTTATGAACTATGATGAAAATGTTTTCAAAGAAAAAGCCAACATCAAAGCCCGCAGAATCTGGCTGGTCTTTGCACTTTTGCTCACAGCCAACTATGGCTCCGATGCCGCAAACGGCCTGTATCCGGTTTCTAATTACATTATTTTTGTAGTACTATGCTGGGTTCCTTTCTTTATCGGCGATATTCTGCTGCGGCTAAAAGGAAAATCAACTGATTTGTACAAATATGATCTTGTTATCGGATACGGTATCTTTTATACCTTTGTATCCTGCACAACAGCTTCACCGATTGCATTTACCTATGTGCTTCCTGTCACAAGCCTTCTGGTTCTTTACAAGAACCGCAGCTTTATGATTCGTTGCGGCATCGCCAATACGCTTGTCATCATCGGCAGCGCCTTATACCGCGGTGTCGTACTTGGCTGCAACTCTGCGGCTGATATAAAAAATTACCAGTTACAGGTATCCTGCATTGTTTTATGTTATATCTGCTACGTGCTGTCTATCCGCCATTTAAACGAATCTGATGGGGCTTTAACCGACAGTATCAAGGCTGACTTACAGCGTGTCATCTCAACCGTTGAAAAGGTAAAAACTGCCAGCAATACCATTATGAACGGCATTACCGTTGTCCGTGAACTGGCTTCTGAAAACAAACACGGCTCTGACGTTGTTTTACTTAGCATGAATGAATTAACTGACAACAACGGAAAATTACAGCAGCATACCACCTCCTCCACCGATATGACCGGTGATATTAATGCACAGGTGGAACACGTTGTTGCATTAATCAACGAAATGGTTTCCTTAACAGCTGAATCCGTTACACATGCACAGACCAGTTCCACAGACCTTGACGAACTGGTAAAAACTGCCGGAACGATGTCTGAACTGTCTGGCGAAGTTGAAAATGTTTTACAGGAATTCAAATCAGAATTTGAAAAAGTAAAAGAAGAAACCGGTACGATTGACAGCATTTCAAGCCAGACCAATCTGCTTGCCTTAAATGCTTCCATTGAAGCTGCCCGTGCCGGCGAAGCCGGAAAAGGCTTTGCGGTCGTTGCCGAACAGATTCGCACATTAAGTACCGAAACCAAATCTTCATCCGGTCAGATTCAGGATGCCTTAACCCGTCTGGATGAGATTTCAGAAAAAATGACATCTTCTATCGAACAGACCTTGAAACTGATTCAGCTGACCCTTGAAAAAGTAACCTTAACCGGCGAAAATGTCGGTAAAATTACTGCGGATTCTTCACAGCTGGGTGAACATATCCAGGTTATTGACACCGCTATTAAAGAAGTGGAAAATTCCAACCGCCAGCTGGTTTCCAACATGGAAAACGTTACTGATATTGTAAATGTCATGACCAACTGCATTTCCGACTCTGACGAAACGACCAAACGCATGAGCAGTAAATATGAAGAAACGGCTCTGAATATCAACAACATTGAAGATGTTATCCAGGATTTAATGTGCGAACTGGGTATCGGCGGTTTCATGGGCATTGATGATGTAAAGCGCGGCATGAAGATGACCGTAACCGTTCATGATGATGCTTCTTCTAAAGACATTGAATACCACGGTGAATTACTGGAACAGGTTGAAAATACGCTTTTTGCCTCTCTTGAAAAGAAGCTCAGCCTGCCAAAACCGGCAGCATGTACCGTACAGGTTACTGTCGGTAATGTTCTTTACTGCTGGAGCCATGCCAAGATTCAGTCTGACAGCGGTAAAACAGCTGCGGAAGAAACTTACCGTATTCAGATTACCAGCCGTCCGCAGATTATAAACCGCCGGAAATATCCACGCATGGATATTTCCAACACCTGTACGATTACCGTGAAAAATTCCGGTGAAACCTTTAAGGGTCAGTTAGACAATATCAGTGCAAACGGTTTTGCCCTTCTGGTAAAAGACCCGTTCTTTGCCTCTGCCAAGGGCCGTGACATTTCCATTGCCATTGATAACTTTGCACTGACCGCCCATTCCGTACTGGAAGGCCGAATTATCCGTTCTTCTGAAAATGAAGGCACGTATATCGTCGGCTGCCAGATGCCGGAGGACAACTACTACATTATGGAATATGTAGAAAGTGCCCTGCGCGAAAATCAGAAACATGTGTAAAATATAAGATAACTACGATAAAACAGCTTGAACCAAACGCCACCGTAACCGAAGGCTTATCCGTTATGCAGAATGAAGTGACCGGTTCCGCTTCTGACATCGCCGCTACTTCAGCCGGTCCGCCATGGTATAGAACTGGTAGTAAATGCCTTTCTTTTCCATAAGTGCTTCGTGGTTTCCTTCTTCGGCAATGCCTTCCTGCGTAAGCACTAAGATTCTGTCCGAATTGCGGATACTGGATAAGCGGTGTGCAATGGTAATCGTTGTTCTGCCCTTTGACAGCTTCTCTAACGACTTAGCAACCTCATACTCGCTTTCATTGTCCAGCGCCGAGGTTGCTTCATCCAGAATCAGTATCGCCGGGTTCTTTAAAAATACCCTTGCGATGCTGATTCTTTGTTTTTGTCCGCCGGAAAGCTTCACACCTCGTTCTCCGATATAGGTCTGATAGCCGTCTTTTAGTTCCCTGATAAATCCATCTGCCCCGGCAAGCTTTGCTGCTTCAATAACCTGTTCCTTTGTCGCATTTAAGCTGCCGTATACAATATTGTCATACACCGTACCCGAAAACAGATAGACGTCCTGCTGTACAATGCCAATCTGCTGGCGCAGGCTCTTTAACGTAAATGATTTAATATTTTTGCCGTCAATGCTGATTTCGCCGGAATCAATATCATAAAAACGCGGAATCAGGTTACAAAGTGTGGTCTTTCCACCGCCTGACGGTCCGACAATGGCAACCTTTTCGCCCGGACGAATCGTCAGATTCAGATTTTCAAAGACCTGATTGTGGTCATCCGGATACTCAAAGCTTACATCTTTAAATGTAATATCTCCTGTTACATCTTTTAATTCAACTGCACCCGGCTCGTCAAAAATGTCGATTTGGGCGTCCATAATCTGTAAAAAGCGCTCAATTCCGTCATGCCGCGCTGGAACTGCTCGGCAAATTCAATGATTCTGCGGATTGTTGCAATAAATGTCGTTACATACAGCATATACGCAACCAGATCGCCCGGCAGAATCATGCCTCTAACCATAAAATACCGCCGGCAACCACAACTGCCAGATACATCACACCGTCAAACATTCTAGTTGTGGTCTGGAATGCGCCCATATATTTATACGTTTCTTTTTTAATCCCAAAGAAGCTGTGGTTATCCACATCAAACTTCTGATTTTCCATATCTTCATTTGTGAAAGCCTTCACAACCTTCTGACCCAGCAAGGTATCTTCAATACGCGCATTTAATTCACCAATCTGATACCGCTGTGCCGCAAATGCCTTTTTCATTTTGCGGTTCAGCTTCATACAGGATAGAACCATAACCGGCACAATCACAAAAATAATCAGTGTCAGCCACAGATTAATCATTGCAAGAATTGCAAAGCCTGCAATACCTTTAATCGCCGCAATAAAGAATTCCTCCGGACAGTGATGCGCAAATTCGGTAACATCAAATAAATCGTTGGTAATCCGCCCCATAATCTGACCGACTTTCGTATTGTTATAATACGTATCAGACAGCTTCTGCAAATGCGCATACGCATCTTTACGCATACCAGTTTCAATCTTTGCACCCATAACATGCCCTGTATATGCCATATAATAATTGGCAATACCATCAATAATACGCAGTACCAGATACAATGCACCCAACATCAGAATGGTCTTTACGGACAACGCCGCAAGATCCCGGATTCCTTCGTTGGTAATATAACGCATAATCAGCGGAAGCACCAGCTCGCAGATTGTTGTCAGCGCCGCACAAAATAAATCCATGCAGAGCGTCCCCATATGCGGCTTATAATACGGTGCAAACCGTGAAAGCAGCTCCTTTGTTTCATACTCTTTCGTATTCACGTTTCGTTTCCTCCCATTTTTCTTCATCTTACTCTCTTTCTTTGTCTGTACACGCATAAATCTATATCTTTACACGCTTCACCCGGCTTCGCCAAACATTTTTCCTAAAGTTTTGTCAAACAATACATTTATTATGTGTCATGTTGCTGCGCCAGCCAGTTCTGTCAACGGTTTTATAGTATAGCCCATTTCTTCCCACTTGGTCAACAATTCGTCTAAAATCTGCGCATTTGTCGAGGACGTGGAATGTAACAGCACGATTGCGCCGGGGTGTATTCTTTTAAGCAGCTTGCCAAACGCTTCGTCTTTTGTCGGCTGTTTATCCTGATACCAGTCCACATAAGCAAGACTCCAGAAAAACGTGTGGTAGCCAAGCTCCTGCGCCATTTTTAAATTTTCAATATTGTATTTGCCCTGCGGCGGACGGTAAAATTTTGTTATCGGTGTCCCTGTAATCTGCTCAAACAGATTTTCAACGTCCTGCGTTTCCTTTTTAAAGGCATCCATGCTTGAAATGGATGACATATCCAGATGATGATAGGTATGATTGCCGACCGTATGCCCCTCCGCAATCATCCGTTTGACTATCTCCGGGCTGGTTTCCAGAAAATTTCCGACCACAAAAAAGGTCGCCTTTACATCATGTTTTTTCAACGCATCTAAAATCGGCTCTGTATTGCCGTTTTCATAGCCGCAGTCAAATGTCAGATAAATCGTATTCTGTGTCGTATCCCCGATAAAATACGCATTGTATTTTTTTAATTCCGCTGCACTCGCATTTCCTGTCGGCGGCTTCCCTTCCGTGCCAAAACCCAGTCCCCAGTTTTCACTTTTTTCATGCAGTAATGCCGACACACCGACACTCTCCGCCTTTTTTGCTGTCAGCGCTCCCAGCGCATACATTACTAAAAACAGTACTGTCACAATACTTACTTTCTGTGCCGTTATCCCCGACCACGGTTTCCTGCTTTCCCTAATGTCTTTTTCCTTTTCTTTGCCATCAGCTTTACCGCGCCTGCGTCCCGACCTCCACAGCAGTTTCATACACCTCTCCAATCCACAAATCTAGATTTTTACCGCGCAGATTTGTTTCATAAGAACCAAATTCCAATGCAAAAAATAATTACACCGGCATTTTTTCACGCTATATACTATATTCCCGCCGTTTTGGCACTATTCCTTTTTCATGCTTTTTAATGCAAAATGAGCAAAATGAACGACCGTCATACCAACTACGAATGTTTGATACAACGGCCGTTCTAAGACTCTGCGTTATCCAATTTTAAACTCCTTTTTCTTCGATTCTTCATTGATTTTATGAATTTTACTTCATTTTTCAATTTCTTCGATGAAATCTGTTCTGATTGTACAAAGGTAACATCACCTTTTTATTCCCTGCTCGTAAGTTTTCTTTTTGGAATCTTTTCTTTAAAAAATCTTCCTTTTTGTTTTCTTACTTAGAACATTGATACATTTTTTGAATGATACCTGATTCCTTGAAATTGCTTTCATTGAATCTGTTTCATTCGGATAATATGAAGCTTCTTTCTGTCATCTTTCACGGGTTCTGACAGTTTCAAGATATCTGAAATATAGTTTCCTTTTACTTCTGCATCTTCATTGACTTTGTTTCCGTTGATAAGAAGACTTGACAATCTTTTTATCAATTTCAAGAAAAATCTCTTGATTCTTCTTTCAAAATCTTTTACTGGTATCAGAAGTGTTCCGGTCGTATATTTTTGATACCTTTTCAGTATTTGTTTCTTTACACAAATCTGAAATCTTTCATATTATTGTTGTGGTAAATCTTCAATATGAGTGCCAGCCTGTATTACCTTTTCCTTCTTTTCCTATCTCTTTATAGGAATCTTCCATTTGTTATATCGGTAAAGGTATTCTTGCGAGGGAACTGCTATGCCTTACCACTCTCATATTGTAGGTGTATTCCTTCGTTCTGCATTGGAATCAACCTCCTTTTAAGAACTCTTATGTTTTGAAGTTCTTGTTTGTTTGTGATTGTATATTAACACGCAGGTTATTATTTGTCAATACTTTTTTCAAATAAATTTTAATTATTTTCATTCTTTTCTATAAATTGTATATTTTATTATGAATATTCTGACATTTTATACTGACAGCTGTTCTATCGTTTCATATGCCTGCATCAGCATTTCCTTTGTCACTGCATACGGATAATGGCGGATATCGGACATCTGCGGAATCCTGTCCATGGTTTCAAAGAACTGCTCCTCGGTAATGCCGATATCGGCAATGCGCACCGGAAGTCCCAGCTCTTTATTTAAGGCATAAATTTTTTCAAATTCCTCCTGTTGTCCGTCTACAAGCAGGGCATACAGTACACCGAATCCGACAACCTCGCCGTGCAGATGTTCTTTTTCAATGACCGGATACGCCGTCAGCGCATAAAAGCAGGCATGTGCCAGACCACTGTTGTAATCCGGTGTAAAGTCCCTTGTAAGGAAAATGGATACAATCGCTGTCGTAACCACAATCGCTAAAGCTACCTGCTCCAGTGCTTCGGTTGCAACACCCTTTTTATTATCCTCCAATGCCTGTCTGCCGTATTCAAGCATCGGTGTCAGGCACATTTTGGAAAATCCAACACCGACCTCCGTATAATGCGGCAGTTTTTCACCGCGTGAAGAAATCTCAGCTTCGTAATTTTTCGCATACGTGTCGCCGATACCCGCCCACAGATAACGGTACGGTGCTGCGGCAATAATCTGTGTGTCGATAAATGCGTGAGCTGCCGGATGTGTAAAGAAATGTGGTTTGAAAAATGTGCCGTCTTCATGATACATAATTGAAACAGAAGTACATGCCGCACAGTTGGAAGCGATTGTCGGGAATGTAAACACCGGCTTTTCACACTCGATACACAGACATTTGCAGGTATCAATTGCCTTTCCACCGCCCACGGCAAACACCATATCGGCTTCTTGAAATGACGTCAGTGCGGCAAGACGTTCTACTGCCTCATACGTGCAGTCTGTTCCGTAAATTTCTTTTCCGATAATATCCAGCCCGCCGTCCGCCGCATTTTTACTGATTTTGTCAAATGCCGCAGAAAGCGCCTTTTTACCGCCGATTACAAGCACCTTTGTGCCGTATGGTTTACAGATTTTTCCAATCTGGTTATAGACCTCTTTTCCTACAGAATAACTCGGTAAATGTAATTCATAATTTTCTAATTTCATGATTCTATCCTTTCCGCAGACATTTTCATGCCCGCAAAACACGTATCAGTTTTTTAATTTTCAGCTGCTTCGCTGCCCATGACCGGCTGTTTTTTCACGCAGCCTACAATCATATGGACAATAAACGGTATCACAATCACAATCAGCGTTGCATAACCGATATAAGAATAACCCGTCTTAACCAGCGGAATTAAGCCAAACTGTGTTGTGAATCCGACAAATGCAACACCCATTGCAAGGGATGCGCCTCTGCCTGCGTTTTGTGTCTTTTCCTTCATGGTCTTTCCTCTTTTCTTTTTGTTACAAACCGAAATAAAAAAAAGATTTCCGTTCCCTAAAGGAACAGAAATCTTTTCTGCACGCCACCTGTATGGAAATCTCACATACGGTCTTTCTATAGTCCGTCAAAACGGCGATTACTACAGTCAGACGATATGCTCTCATCATAACGGTTAGAGTTTCCGTCAGCTCCTACTATCATTTCAGGCTGCCCTCATAAGTCCATTCACATGAACCGGAAATACTGCTTTCTCACCACATGCAGTTCTCTGTAATCTCTTACGCTCATGCTACTACTCTTATTCAACGGTTTGTCTTTTTTATTTATTGCTGAGTTTAGCACATTGCTGTGTGAAATTCAATCTCTTTTTTACATTTTAAAATAATCAATGCTCTGTACAAGCTGTTCGGCAATCTGACGGAGCTGTTCGGCACTTTCATACACCTGTTTGAAAGTGCCTGCAACTGCTTCTGTTTCATCGTATGTCTTTTTTGTGCCTTCAACATTATTGCCGGCAATTTCTGAAAGTGCGGACACTGCTTCAACAACTTCACTGCGTGAATCGTCCAGCCGCTTTGTACTTGTCTTAATCTGCCCGATACCAGACATTGAACTGCGGATTCCCGACAGGACTTCTTCAACAATATTTTGAGTTGCCTGCATGCTTTCACTCTGATTCTGTAGAATCTGCTGCATCTGCTGCATATTTTCCACGGCTTTTGCAGAATCCTCCATAAGTACCTGCGTAGTTTCACCGATTTCACGGCTCGATTCGTTGGCTGGTCTGCCAGCTTTTTAATCTGATCAGCAACCACGGCAAAGCCCCTGCCGCTTTCTCCTGCCCTTGCCGCCTCAATTGAAGCATTCAGGCTTAACAGATTGGTTTCTTCCGCAATTGATGTAATCAGTGCTGTTGCTTCGTAAATTTTATTGACGGAGTCATTCGTTCTGTTCGTCTGCTCCTGCACTTCTTTAATCGTATGTTCCACTTCTCCGTTAATTTTCATCAGCTTCATCAGCGTTTCTGCGGCTCTGCTGCCGGACTGCTGCATCTGCTGTGCATTTTCATCTAATATGCCGACCTCCTGCGCTGTCTGCGTTATATTTTCACCCATCAGCTTCATCTGCTCAGACGTATTCTTAGAGGTTTCTGCCTGCTGTGTGGAATTGTCCACAATCATTGCCACTGTATCTTTAACCTGTGTCATCGTGCCGTTGGTGGTGTCTGCTGCCATCCCCAGCACATCCGATGCCGTTGACAGATGCTTTGCATTTTCTGAAATTTCACGGATAACAGACTGCATGGCATCTCTGAGCGTAATCGTAACCTTTGACAATGCACCGATTTCGTCCTTTCTTGCAAGCAGCTTTTCATCTACCCATACTTTTAAGTTGCCCTGTGCCAGCTCCTCAACAACCTGTATACTGCTTTGGATATTACTGCTCATAGACAATGCTATTTTCATGGCAAATGCAATACACACAAGCATAATCACAATCACCGCCATAACAATACTGCCAAGAATCCTGTTGATGACCGCATCTTTTTGCGCCTTATTCGTACCGACAAAGACCATGCCGATAATCTCGCGGTCCGAACCATTCTGATAAACCGGCATGTAATAGCCATAATTTATATTTCCTTCTAATGATACGTTTTCGCTGAAATATTCTTCGCCGTTTTGCAGAACCTTTGTAATAATCACATCGCCCGCCGGTGAACCTAAAATACGGTTTCCATCCGAGTCCGCAGCCGAAGTCATAATGCGTTCGTTTCCGTAGAAAAATGTCACATCCATATCCGTGTTCTTTTTGATACGGTCTACCAGACTTTCCGACTTGGAAATGTTATAGCTGCCCTTCCAGATATCGCCATTGCTGGTCTGTATGTAATCGCCCGTATTCTGGTCATATGCCGCCAGTGTCGCCGCCGCCGTGCCTTTTAACGCTTCCTCAATCTGGTTGATTAATGCACCTTTTACCGTGGTAAAGGTTAAAAAAATGGATACAATGCCTAAAAGCAGCACCGGTATAATGGTAATGGATAAAATTTTCTTTTTAATACTCATCTGTAATTCCCCCTATTCGACAACGTGAACGGTTTTAAAGTACCAGTTGATTTTGCCGGTAATCGTTGCGGCATCAAGTGTTTTACCCTGTTCGCCTACGGTTTCTCCCGTATTGGTTTCAATGACACCGTCAAACACACCGTTTTTGCCGGATACAATCTGCTGTTTGGCTTCGTCCACCTTCTGTTTGGTCCCTGCCGCACAAAAATCTGCCAGTTCCGTAATGCTGACCAGATTTTCATTCATGCCGCCGTAATAATTACTGCCGTCCCACGTTCCGTCCAGAACACTCTGTACCGCAGAGGTGTAATAAGCACTCCAGTTCCAGATAACACTACACAAACATGCATTTGGCGCATCTTTACTCATATCCGAATTATAACCGATACTGTATACGCCCCGTTCCTGCGCCAGTGTCTGAGGATAAAGCGTGTCACAGTGCTGTGTAATTACATCACAGTTCATATCAAGCAATGTCGCTGCAGCGGCTTTTTCCGCTTCCGGACTGTACCAGCTGTTTGTTACCTTAACGTAAATCTGTGCATCCGGATTGACAGAATATACACCCAGTGCGAAAGCATCAATACCGCCCGTAACCTCTGAATTGGAAGAATCCATTGCGGCAACATAGCCGATTTTATTAGTTTTGGTGTTCATGCCTGCCACAATTCCGCTTAAGTACCGCGGCTGATAGATTTTTCCGAAATAGTTGTTAAAATTTTTACCGTTGCTTAAATAACCCGTGCCGTGTGAAAAATACACAGACGGATACTGTTCCGCTATTTCTGCGGTTGTCTGCATATAGCCCCAGCTTGTGGAAAATATGATATTACAGCCCGCATCAATACACTCCTGAATCGCAGTGCGTGTCTTTTGTGCATCACTGTCATCGACATTGATTTTGCGTATAATCTGGTCATCTGAAAGTCCGAGGTTTTGCTGCATCCCCTGAATTCCTAAATCATGTGTATAGGTATAGCCGCTTCCCTCTGCCGGATCAGACAAATGAATGACCCCGACTTTGATATTTTCTTTTGTAATGCCTGTGGTATTTGTACCGATACGGTACTGTTGTCAGAATAACCCTGATTGGTTGCATAATCGTCCGGCTTCTGTGCCTGACACCCTGCCAGCAGCAGACTGCACGCTGCTGCCGCAAAGATTCTGTAAAACGCTTTTGTACGCTTACAATACACTTTCTTATTCATATGAATCTCCCCTTTGTCACTACAATACACCCGTGGTTGCATATATATACTATAATTTATCATAAAAATAAGAATTTGTAACGCTTTATTTCGGATTTTTTTAGACTTTTTATATTTTTTTAATACGCACAAATAAGCGGACAAAAATAATTTTCTGCCCGCTTTGCTTTGTGTTTTAAATGGCATCTGCCGTCAATGCCGCATTCTGCGTATTAATAATGCTTAATATTTCCTCACGGATATGCATATATTCCTGTGTATATTTTGCACTTTCCTGATTCGTGCCTACGATATCGTAGGTAAAATCCGTATGAAATTCTTTGACAATCCGTCCCGGTCTTGAAGACATGACAATTACTCTTGTTGCCAGTGCCAGCGCTTCATCGACATCGTGTGTAATCAGGAAAATCGTATTGCCGGTCTTATTCCAGATTTCACGGATTAACGTCTGCATGTTCTGTCTGGTTAAGGCATCAAGCGCGCCAAACGGCTCGTCCATCAGAATCATCTTCGGCTGGTTTACCAGCACCCTTGCAAGAGAGGCTCTCTGCTTCATGCCGCCGGATAATTCATACGGCTTCTGCTTTGCAAAATCCTTTAAGCCGACCAGCTCCAGATACTTTTTAACACCAGCTTCGCGCTCATCTTTTGGAACTTTACGCATTTTCGGTCCGTATTCCACATTTTGATAAATATTTAACCATGGATACAATGTCGGTGTCTGGAAAACAACTCCGCGGTCTGCAGACGGTCCTGTAATCGGCGTATCACCCATCATTGCCGTTCCTTCTGTCGGCTGATGAAATCCTGCTATGATTTTAAGCAGTGTACTCTTGCCACAGCCGGACGGGCCTAATACACAGATAAACTCACCCTTTTCAATTTCCAGATTGACATTTTCAAGTGCTGTCACACTTCCCTTTTCACTGGCGTATCTTAAATACGCATTTTTTATGGAAACGACCGTTTCCCTTTTGATTTCACTTGCCATAACCTTCACCTCTCTCTGCCTGTCTGACATTACTTACCCAATGCGGTTTCAATGTACTTCGGATTCACTGCCTTTTCAAATACGGACTTGTCCGGTACTTTTGTAATACTGCCCTGTGTCTTTAAAAATTCTGCCGTGTCGTAAAGGTTCTGTACCACAGCACCCTTTGCACTGCTTGTTCCAAGATACGTTGAGGAAATCTGTTCACTGCCTGTCAGCCATGTCGAACCGCTCATCTGGAATTTTGCATTGTCTTCTGTCAGTTCCATTGCTTCTGCAATCGTCTTGATTGCGGTGCTTTCATCGTTCTTATACATGGATACGGATTTATCAAGTGCCTTTATATAAGCGGCTACAATATCCGGGTGTGCTTCTGCAAACTTTGTACGGACCACTTCAACATTGGAGGTCATATATCCGGCTTTTGCAAGCTCACCGCTCGTTATTACAGTTTTCTTATTGGATAACTGGGATAATGTCGGCTCCCAGATATAAGCCGCGTCAATATCGCCACTGTTCCATGAAGCGTAGATTTTATCCGGCTGCATATCCAGTACCGTTACATCCGATGCACTTAGTCCGGCATTTTCCATTGCCTTTAAGAGTGAGAAATGGGCTGTGGATGCAAACGGAACCGCCACCTTTTTACCCTTTAAATCCGCTACGGTATTAATCCCTGATGTGCCTGTTGCAACAAGGGATTCCACATCACCCAAAACTTCATGAATCCAGATTAATTCCACGCCTAAATCCTGTGCGATTGCAAGCGAAGCCGGACAAGAACCCTCCAGTCCAAAGTCAATGCTTCCTGCCGCCAGGGCGGTGTTTACGTCTTTGCCGGAACTAAATTCCACGATTTCCACGCTGACGCTGTCACCCATTTCCTCCTGGAAATAATTCATTGCCTTTGCAATGCCTTCATCGTTTGGCATCTGCTGTGTACCGATTTTTACAATGGTTTTACCATCCGATGTCGTTGCTTCCTTTTTACTGCCGCAGCCCGTTAATGCAACAGACGCCGCAAGCATACCTGCCAGTGCCAGACTTACCAATCTCTTTACTCTCATAATGTTTTCTCCTTTCTTTAATCCCTGTTTTTTGCTTCTGTCATCTATTTTTATCAATCCTTGCCGCTCCACGGAACCAGCTTCTTTTCAAGGAATTTTAAAAGCCAGTCAATGAAAAGGCCCGTAAAGCCCATAACGAAAATACCGACAAAGATAATGTCATTTCTAAACCAGTTGCCCGCATCAACAACCATCCAGCCGATACCGGAAGATGCGGCTACCATTTCGGCGGCTACCAGTGTGGAATATGCTACACCAATAGCAGTTCTTAATCCAACAAAGATTTCAGCTGCACAGGAAGGTAAAATCACACTCCAGAACACCTGCATCCGGGTTGCGCCGACCGTATAGGCGGCATTGATATAATCTTCCTTAATTCTTGCGACTGCCGATACACATGCCACATAAATCGGTGCAAAGCAGGCTAAGAATAACAGTGCAATCTTTGAACTGTTACCGATACCGAGTGCCAGTGTCAGCAGCGTGTAGTAAGCCAGCGGCGGCAGTGGTCTGTAAAATTCGATAAACGGTTCGACAAATGCCTTGATTTTGGAACTAAAACCACTTAAAAGTCCAAGCGGTACAGCCGTTACTACGGAAAGCAGGAAGGCTTTTAAAAGTCGTTCCATACTGGTTCCCAAATGCTGTAATAAGGTGTGTCCCTTATATCCTTGTGTTAAAACTTCTACAAATGAATCCCATGTTGCCTTCGGTGTCGGAATCAGCTTCGGGTCAACCAGTTCCAGTGCCGTTACCAGATACCATGCGGCAAAAAATAAAATGACTGCACAGACGGAAATAATCCGTTCTGTTGAAATTTTTTTCTTTTTCTTCATAATCCTTTCCCTTCCTTTTATAATGCTGTATAGACCAAAAGGAGCCTGACGGATTTATTCCTGTCAAGCCCCTTTGCTTCCTTTATTCATGTATTAAATTGTCATGACCTTTCCTTCTCTTACACTGTAAGAGCTTTGCAAATCTACCGTGAAGATTCTGCCATCACCGTGTTCTCCGGTGCAGTTGACTGCCATTAATTTATCAACGATAAGCTGTTCATCATCATTTTCTGCTTCTATAATAAACATTCTTTTATTGTTTAATCCTGTTGTAATGACCGAACCGTCCATAAAGGTCCGTACCACTGCCTGTTTTCCTCTGCCGCTGACTCTCACGCATGTGAATCCCGGCTTTCCGATGTCAAGCAGTGCCTGTTTGGTTTCTGCCGTTTTGTTCGGCCGCACAATTGCGATAATTTCTACCATAACATTCCCTGCCTTTCTACAGTCCTTCTGTCTTTGAACTGATTGTATAGGCTTTCTTAATCGGTGTTACAAAAATTCGTCCGTCACCGAAATTGCCTTCGCCAGTTCTTGCCGTTCCGATAATCAAAGAACAAACCTTTTCTTCTACTTCATCGTCCACGACAATCATCAGCATTTCCTTCGGAAGCTCATCATAGAATACAGAGCCGACCTGTAAGCCCTTTTGCTTGCCTCGTCCATATACCTCAATTTTAGTTACTGCCGGATATCCTGCATCTGCCAGTGTCTTTAAGGTTTCGTCTACTTTCTCCGGTCTGATAATCGCCCGAATCATTACCATAATGCCCCTCCTTTTCTACCGCTTCCTGCGGTGCTGTGCTTTTGTTTGTTTGAATCTGATTGAAAGTTTAGCACCTCCTGTATCCATTCACAATGTCTTGAAAAACAAAGTTTTTTGTGCTGGTGCACAGGTCTTTGCTTTTTTTATAAAAATGTGATAGTGTCTAGGAAAAAGTGTATGCATTAAAATACCTGTGGAAAGGAGTATCAATTATGAAGCTTCCAGGTTATTATACGTCCGGTCAGTTTGCACATATGGCAGAGGTATCGGTACGGACAATCCGCTATTACGACCAACAGAATATTTTAAAACCTTCTTATATTAATGAAAGCGGTGCGCGTTTTTATACCGATGAGGACTTTGTACGGCTCCAGCAGATTTTATTATTGAAATATCTCGGTTTTTCACTGGAAGATATCCGTGAAATGACGATTAATGATACCGACTATCACCTGATGCAGAATGCCTTAAATCTCCAGTTAAAGCTGATTGATGATAAAATCGAACAGATGCAGCTGGTGAAACAGGCAATTCAGGATACTTCCCGTGAAATTTCCAAAAATCACACCGTAAACTGGAGCCAGATGCTGCATCTGATTCACCTGACCGGTATGGAAAAGAGTTTAAAGACACAGTATCAGAATGCCAGCAATATTTCTGCCCGTATCCGTCTGCATGAAATGTATTCCCAAAATCAGACGGGATGGTTTCCATGGATTTACCACAACTGTAAAATCACAGACGGCATGCGCATTCTGGAAATCGGCTGTGGGGACGGTACACTCTGGAATGAAAATATGGCAAAACTTCCTCAAAATATTTCCGCAGTCTTATCCGATATTTCAGAAGGCATGCTGCGTGATGTCAGAAGGCGTATCGGCAGTGATTCCCGCTTTTCTTTTCAGGCATTTGACTGCCACCGGATTCCATTTGCCTCAGACAGCTTTGACCTTGTGATTGCCAATCATGTACTGTTTTACTGTGATGATATTGCAAAAGTCTGCCGTGAAGTATCCCGCATATTAGTTCCCGGAGGAAGGTTTCTATGCAGTACCTACGGTGCTTCCCATATGCAGGAAATCACGGCACTCGTCCAGGAGTTTGACAGCCGTATCCAATTATCCGGTGATGCCCTGTATGCAAGGTTTGGGCTTGAAAACGGCGCAGAACTCCTTGCACCGTATTTTTCAGAAATTTCAACACAGCTCTATGACGATGCCTTATATGTCACAGATGCGGCACCGCTGATTGAATATATTCTTTCCTGCCATGGCAACCAAAACCAGTATCTGTTAGAACGTTATCAGGATTTCCGCCGCTTTGTGGAAAAAAAGACGCTCAAAGGATTTCATATTACAAAATCGGCAGGGCTTTTTATCTGCCGGAATAAAATATAGAAATTCTTTCATAAAATTTTCCGGAAAAAGCTTGAAGGTGACGTAACGTCATCTTTTATACTGGGTATATTGACAAAATTTATTTGCCTGATTTTAGAACAAAGCATTTACTGTTTCTACAAAAGACTGGAGGTTTTATGAAAGGAATTATTTTAGCAGGCGGTTCAGGCACACGTCTTTATCCGCTGACAATGGTCACTTCAAAACAGCTGCTGCCGGTTTACGATAAGCCGATGATTTACTATCCGCTGTCCGTACTCATGAATGCCGGCATCCGCGACATTTTAATTATTTCAACACCGCAGGATTTACCGCGTTTTCAGGAACTGCTGCGCGACGGCAGCCAGTTTGGTGTCCGCTTATCTTACAAAGAACAGCCAAGCCCGGACGGACTGGCACAGGCATTTATTATCGGTGAAGAATTTATCGGTGATGACAGTGTTGCCATGGTACTCGGCGATAACATTTTTGCC
>ERZ859817.615-NODE-615-length-21104-cov-2.313364_pt1 | contig 21104 bp, 20 predicted proteins | sample MGYA00509986_ERZ859817 | MGnify/ENA primary metagenome ERZ859817 (study PRJEB30046, sample SAMN00715155) | human gut metagenome | study: EMG produced TPA metagenomics assembly of the A metagenome-wide association study of gut microbiota in type 2...
CCTCGGCAAAATGCAAATAAAATTTGCTTTTGCGCTCGGCTTATTCGTATCTTTGCCACGTGCTGGCAGGACTTTTCTATATTCTTTTTTGCTGGGCGCTGGGGAACGGCGTCAGTCTGCTTATCGGCGGGTATCTGCCGGGGAGTATCGTCGGTATGATCCTGCTGTTCGCTTCTCTCTGCCTGCATATCGTGGATGCGGAGATGATCCGGCCCGCCGCTCGTTTTCTGCTGGGCGCTATGGCCCTGTTTTTCATCCCGTACGGGGTGGGGTTGATGGTATCCTACGAAGTCCTGCTCGATAATTTTTGGGCGATCGTTATTTCGGGCGGAGTGAGTACGATGTTGGTGCTGGTCTGCGTCGGAAGGGTTTTTCAAAAACTGAATAAAAAGGCGTGATGGAGCAGTTCGTCGGATCGGATCTGGTGTTGCTGACCCTCACGGTCGGCTTTTATTGCCTGGGAAGTGCGTTATACAGTCGAACCAAGTTCGCCCTGCTGCACCCCGTGCTGCTCGGTTTCGTGGCGATGATCCTTTATCTGAAACTTTTCGGTATCGGTTACGAGCATTACCGTCGTTCGACCGAGTTGCTCAATTTCGGACTGGGACTTTCGGTCGTGGCTCTGGGTTATCTGATGTACGAACAACTCGAGCATATGCGGGGACGGTTGCTTCCGATTCTCGTGTCGGTCGTCGTCGGCTGCGTGGTCGGAGTTCTTAGTGTGGTTTATCTGGCGCGTATGCTGGGGGCGGATCGGATTTTGCAAACTTCGCTTGCTCCGAAATCCGTGACGGTGCCGATCGCCGTATCGGTTGCGGAACCGCTCGGCGGCATCATTACGATCACCTCGGTCGTCGTCTTTTGTGTCGGTATTTTCGGCAGTCTCGTCGGTCCCTGGCTGCTTCGGCGTTGCGGGGTCACGGATCCTATGGCACAGGGATTCGCGCTGGGGTCTGCGGCGCATGGCATCGGAACGGCCCGTGCGATCGAAATCGGTGCGCTGGAAGGGGCGCTCAGCGGTTTGGCTATGGCACTGATGGGGATCATGACGGCCCTGCTGCTGCCGGTGATCGAGAAATTCCTCTACTGATTTTTTGTCTTCCGGAAAAAGGATTACCTTTGCAAAAATTTTTTCGGGCGGAAGCGTAACGCTCGGATGCGGCGATGTCCGTTCCGGACGCAATGCGCGGTATGTTTCGCGCCATTTTATTAAAATCAATGGTATGGATTGGCTCTACTCTTTATTTGTCGGTGGCGGGATAGCCCACACCGTATTCACGCTCGCATTGGTGATTACCGCAGGTATTCTGTTGGGCAAAGTCAAGGTTTGCGGTATCTCGCTCGGTATCACCTGGATTTTGTTCGTCGGCATCATCGCCGCGCATTTCGGTATGGGAATCCCGGCCGAAGTACGTCATTTCATCCAGGAGTTCGGTCTGATCCTTTTTGTTTTTTCAATCGGTATGCAGGTCGGCCCGGGTTTCTTCGCTTCGTTCAAGCATGGCGGGCTGACGCTCGTCTGCCTGGCTTCGACGATCGTTTTGCTCGGGGTAGGCGTGGCGTACGTGATTCATTTGGTATCGGGTACGCCGATTCCCACGATGGTCGGCATCCTTTCGGGTGCGGTGACCAACACGCCGGGACTGGGTGCAGCACAGCAGGCTTATGCGGACGCTTCGGGAGTCGAAGACCCCAGTATTGCCCTGGGCTATGCCGTAGCTTATCCGCTGGGCGTGATCGGTATCATTTTCTCGATGATCTTCATCCGTTATGCTCTGCGGGTGAAATTCGGGAAGGAGGATGAGGCGCTCGCTGCGATTTCCGCAGAACACAAGATGGCCGAAATCGTTTCGATCGAGTGTACGAACAAGATGTTGAGCGGACACGACATCTCCTATGTCAATGAGTTGATCAATCGGAAATTCGTTATTTCCCGGATCGCTCATCCCGACGGTACGATCGTATTGGCGGACAGCAACAGTATTATTTCGCTCGGGGATAAGGTATTGGTCGTCTGTGCATCCGAAGATTGCGAAGCGGTGACGGCTTTCATCGGTAATCGGATCGAAATGGGGGAGAAGGAGTGGGATACGCCGGATTCGAAGCTGGTTTCGCGTCGTATTCTGATTACCAAGCCGGAGATCAACGGCAAGACTTTCGCCGATCTTCGCTTGAGAACCCGCTACGGCATCAACATTACGCGTGTCAATCGTGCCGGAGTCGATCTGATTCCCTATCAGGGAATGCAGCTTCAGATCGGCGATCGCGTGATGGTCGTGGGGCCGGAGAATGCGATCGAGAAGGTCGCCGCCGTATTGGGTAATTCGCTCAAAAAACTCCGTGAGCCGAATCTGGTGACGATCTTCGTCGGTATCGCGCTCGGTGTTCTGTTGGGTTCCATTCCGTTGTTGAACGTGCCGCAGCCCGTTAAGCTGGGTTTGGCAGGTGGTCCGTTGATCGTGGCGCTGTTGCTCGGCCGCTTCGGTCCCCGGTTCCATTTGGTGACCTATACTACCATGAGTGCCAACTTGATGTTGCGCGAAGTGGGCATTGCGCTCTTCCTGGCGGCAGTCGGTCTGGGAGCCGGCGACGGGTTCATCGATGCGATCGTTGGCGGCGGTTACCGCTGGATCGGATACGGTGCGCTGATTACGGTGATCCCGTTGTTGCTGGTCGGTATTTTCGCCCGCGCCCGGCTAAAGATGAATTACTATACGCTCATGGGACTTATGGCCGGTAGTATGACCGATCCTCCGGCACTGGCTTATGCCAACGGCACGGCAGGCAACGATATGCCGGCCTTGAGCTATTCGACGGTTTATCCCGTCGTGATGTTCCTGCGGGTGCTTACAGCTCAGATATTCATTCTGTTCGCGTTGTAGAACTCTACGACGCGGCCCCGGTCGGGGCTTATGTAACAATACCAACTCCCGCAGTCGTGCTGCGGGAGTTGTCGCAAATATTGCAGAAGGGTTGTAATCCTGCATCGGAAAATCGGGCCAGTTTTTTGATGGGAGGGTTAATTTCGATATTTTCAGCTCTATTTTCCGCATTTTGCTATCTCTAAATTAAATGAAAAATAACAAAATTCCAAATTATTTAGGGGAAAATAGCTAATCGTATATTTCAATACCCTGACCTGAGTTGCCCCGGAATTGACCGATATGCTTCGAGGAAAAGTCGAAAATCGGCCCAAGAGAGGGTTCGGGTGGAATTTGGCATCGGATAACGACCCGCAGGACCGAGGGTTCCTGCTGGAATCTGCGAGCAGTCGTTATATAATTTAATGTTTTTGGGAGCAGGCAACTCCACTCTCTTCAGAAAGGGTTTAGGAAAGAGGCCAAATTATAAACGAGGTCGCAAGGTGTAAATAAACGGCCGTCGGATAAGGGATACATTGAAAGGTATTTACTTGCCAGTATAGATGCGATTTTGATTTTTTTGGGGGAATAAAACAGCGCTGTAATCGGAAGAAAGATTACAGCGCTGTTTTTAGGAACAACACCCCTTGTTCGGGTGCCGGGACTTGCAATGCGGACATTCGGTTTTCGAGCAACACGAACATCCGACATCCTCTCGATGTCGGACAATCCGTACAATCCAGCGGACGCTGAATCCGAGGACGAGGATGCCGATCCCTATTACAGCGATATTTTGCCAGTCCGTCATATTATAACCAGGAGAAAAGGTGATACGTCAGATAAGCCATTATCCATGCCAAAGCCGTATTGTAGAGTACCGAAATACAGGCCCAGCGCCAGCCGATCTCTGCGGCGATCGCTACGATCGTGGCGATACATGGCAGGTAAAGCAGGATGAAGACCAGAAAAGCGAGGGCCGATGCCGGGGTGAAATCCCCGCTTGCGACCAACCGCTGGGAGAGGGCCGGAGAGTCGAGTTCGGCTTCCGGGGCGTCTCCCTGTTCCGAATAGAGCACGCCGAGCGTGCTGACGACGATCTCCTTGGCCGGCAGGCCCGTGAGAATAGCGATGCTGGCTTTCCAGTTCAGGCCGAGCGGTTCGAATACGGGCGAACATGCCTGCCCGACCTGTCCCAGGTAGGAATTTTCATAATGCTCCTCCGTCGTTTCTGCCGGGGCGGCTGCGTCCGGCGTCGGATAATAACTCAAGAACCAGACAGCTACCGAAGCGACCAGAATCAGTCCGCCCATCTTGCGCAGATATTGCGCGCAGCGATCCCACATGTGCGACAGCGTGGCCCGCATCGTCGGGACCCGATAGGGCGGTAGCTCCATGACGAACGGCGTTTCGTCCTTCTTGAACAGATAACGGCGCATCAGCCGGGCCGTGATGACAGCCACGACGATTCCCAGCAGATACAGTCCGAGCATCACCCAACTGGCGTAAGCGGCGAAGAACGTGCCGATCAGCAGGATATAGATAGGAATGCGGGCGCTGCACGACATGAAGGGGACGAGCAGTACGGTGATGAGCCGGCTGCTGCGGCTTTCGATCGTGCGTGTGGCCATGATGGCCGGTACGTTGCAACCGAAACCCATGATGAGCGGAATGAACGACTTGCCGTGCAGTCCTATGCGGTGCATGATCCGGTCCATGATGAAGGCTGCGCGAGCTAGGTAGCCCGAATCCTCCATGAAAGCGATGAACAGGTATAGGATCATGATATTCGGCAGGAACACGATGACGCTTCCCACTCCGCCGATTACGCCGTCCACGAGCAGATCTTTCAACGCTCCGTCCGGCATCCAGGCATCCACGCCCTGACCGATCAGTCCGACCAGTTGCTCGATCCACTCCTGGGGATAAGCTCCCAGGTTGAACGTGCAGTAAAACATCAGCCACATTAGGAAGAAAAAGATCGGAAAACCCCAGAGTTTGTGGGTCACGAAAGCGTCGATGATTTTCGTCACTTGTGTCTGTTCCTTCTTTCCCGGGGTGTAGGTTTCCCGCAGAGCTCCGGAGATGAATCCGTATTTCTGATCGGCAAAGGCCGTTTCGATGTCTTCATCCAGCAGGTTCTTGATCCGCTGCGCTTCCCGTTTGCTCGCTTCCTCCCATTCGGGGTATTTCGGGTGATGCTTCAGTTGATCCTTTATATAACTATCTTCCTCAAGTAGTTTCATTGCGATATAACGCGGCGGGAATTGCGGGGGCAATTCTCTGGATTCCTTCAATGCTCCCGTGATTGTCCGCAGGCTCTCCTCGATAACCGGTCCCTGGTTGATATGAATGTGACGCACACGGTCGTCCTCGTTCTCATAGACGGCGATCACCGTGTCCAGCAGGGCTTCGATACCCCGTCCATGACGGGCGACGACCGGCACCATCGGCACACCCAGCATTCGTCCCAGACTGTCGTAGTCGAGTTCGGCGCCGCTCGCTTCCAGCTCGTCGTACATATTGAGCGCTACAACCACTCGGGGATTCAGGTCGATGAGTTCGGTAGTGAGGTAGAGGTTGCGTTCCAGGTTCGAAGCTACGACGGCATTGATAATTACGTCCGGCGTATGTTCGGCCAAATGGCGGCGTACGTAAAGTTCCTCGGGCGAGTAAGCCGTGAGTGCGTAGGTGCCCGGCAGGTCGGTGATTTCGAAACGATAGCCTCTGTAGGTGCAGTGTCCCCGTTTGGCGTCCACCGTGACGCCGCTGTAGTTGCCGACGTGTTCGTGACCGCCCGAAATAGCGTTGAACAGCGAGGTCTTGCCGCTGTTCGGGTTACCCACCAGTGCGACGTTGATCCGCTTTGAACTTTGGGCGATGACCTCATGGAGCTGGTCGCCTTCGCGTGTTCCGTTATATTCTTCGCTTATCAGGCCTTCGGCCTCTTCGTTGGTGATAACTACGACCATGTGAGCTTCGCTGCGGCGCAGCGAAACCTCGTAGTCCATGATTTTGTAAACGATCGGGTCGCGCAGCGGGGCATTGAGAACCACTTCGACTTTTTTGCCGCGTACGAACCCCATTTCCATAATTCGGCGGCGGAATCCGCCATGTCCGAGTACTTTGAGAATCGTGGCCGACTGGCCTGTTTTCAAATCCGATAAACGCATGTTCTTTTGCTGAAATTACGGGGCAAAGATAGGGAAATATTTCAGGAACGGACATCCCCATATATGGGGATAATCCGGCTCAGTACGGTTTTTCAGGCTATTTTATGGTTGCGTTGCTTTTTGGGGGCGAAAAAATTGGAAATTGAAATTTTTTTATATCTTTGCGACATACATCCAAATTATTATACGTATTATGAAAAATTTAGTTGAAAAAATCAATGCCGAATACGAAGTATTCGTAAGTAATGCCAACGCTCAGGTAGAAAAAGGAAACAAGGCAGCCGGAACCCGCGCACGCAAGGCCGCTCTGGAATTGAGCAAGCTGATGAAGGAGTTCCGGAAGGTTTCCGTCGAAGCTTCGAAATAAGTTTATTACTTTTTTGAAAATGAAGGGTCGCATGGGATACATGCGGCCCTTTGTTATGGGTGTACAACTTGGCAATTATATCTTTCGATGTACTATCCGATTATTCGGCCTGTGACCGTGTTTGTAATGCTACCCCCCCCCTGTTTGAGGAAATTTGGCGTGCTGCATTCCCATAATAACATATAATTTATATAATTCTTCACTGTTCGAACAGGAGCAGACCGTAACCGGCAGAAAATTCGGTATGCGATACAGAGGAATCTCCGGAATATCGAAAAGATTGCGTCTGTTTTTTAGTAGCTTAAATCGATACCGTGCCGGCGGAAATTTTCGAGGTCTTCATCCGACAGGCCGGTTTTCGGGAAAGGAACGGCCAGGTTGTGATCGTTCAGATAGCGGCGCGGTGCCCGGTAGTCGAATGTCGGACTGACCAACGAGTAGGCCGGATCGATGAAGTCGCCTTCGATCGAAGCGATATCGGCCATGCTTTGAAACATGGAGTGGGTTGTGGCCGGTGCGGATTCGTTGTTGCGGGCCGCTTCGACTTTTTCCGGGAATTCCCGTCGATATTCCGGCGAAAACCATCCCAGATTGGCGACATAGAGCTGATAAAAAGTGGTCGTAGGGGAGGCGTGCAAGAAGCGCTCCCGTTCGTCGTCGAGAATATCTTCGCCGTGATCGGCACAGTAGAGCAGCGCCGAACAGTCGTTTTCGAGCGAGCGGAGATATTCGATCGTCTGCGAGAGGAAGTGGTCTGTATAGTAGATCGAATTGTCGTAGGCATTGACGAGTTTCTCGACGTTCTTTCGGTTGATGGCCACGTTATCGTCCGGCAGGAAGCGGGCGAATTCACGGGGGTATCGTTGGTGATAGGTGAAATGAGAGCCGTAACAGTGCAGGATGATGAGCAGGTCGTGTTCCGGATCTTCGGCGATAACCTGTTTCATCGCTTCCAGCAGTTGCATATCGTAACGTGGCTCCGGAAGGTACACCAGGCTGTCTGCATCCTTGGCCAACTTGTCGATCATGGCTCCCTGGGGGCGCTGGTTGGAAAGAAACCAGGTTTTGAACCCAGCCTCCTTGAAGAGTGCCGGAAGCCCCTTGCGACGGTATAGTTCTTCGTGTTGATCGGTTTTTACCGACGAAAGAATCAAGGGCACGCTTTTGTGCGTGGTATTGCTCTGTGTGACTGTATTCCGGAATACGACCAGACCCTCTGTGTGGGTCAGACAGGGATTCGTTTCCCTGTGGTAACCGTACAGTTGCCAGTTGGCGGCCCGGGATGCTTCTCCGATTACATAGACGTAAATCTCGCGTTTGGAAGCCTCGGCCGTGCGCCGTGCATGGTATGTGAAATCCTCCGAGGTGTGTTCGAAACGGTACATTTTGCGGAACTCCGAACCGCAAAGACCGATATTATAGAAAACATTGACCGGAAAAATGTCGGTTTTCAATACCCGCTTGTCTTCGCTCACTTTATAGGCCGGGGCCAGGAACAACCCTCCGAGAATGAAGGACGAGAGTCCGATCAGGGCGATATTCTTGCGGGCCGTTTTCGAAAGACAGTGCCTTTGTCCGATGTCGCGTGAGGCGAACCAGAGTAGCGGCAGATAGATGGCGCAGACGATGATGATCGATGGATAGATGTTTGAGAGCAGCTCGCCAGCCTCTTCCGGATTGGTCGTCAGCAGGTTGGTGAACATATCCGTTGCGATGATCGAATTGCCGAACAGGTAGAGCAGTACGATTTGGAAGGCGGCGAGGACGACGAGCGGAAAGGCCAGCCAGATCATGATGCCGGAGCGTTTCAGCACGGCGCTCCACATCAGGTAGAAACCCATCGGGATAAAGAGCGATGCTTCGGCCGACCAGATGGAGTACGGCTCCGTATATAGTAATACGAGGTTGGGGATAAGCAGCGTGAGAACGAAGTAGAACGCCAGCAGGATGGACCCTCTGTCGTTATGCTCCTTGAAACTCTCTTTTTTTTCGTGAACTGCCATATCTTTCAGAACGCTTCGTTGATATTGAACAGGAATCCGCTCGTGTGCTTGCCGAATCCGTAATCTACTCGGATATTGATCCGTTTTTTGAATTCCCACCGCAGGCCTATGCCGTAGTTGGGGAGGGTGTACCCCCATTTGAACTTTTCGAACGAGGGAAATACGTTACCCGCACCGCCCCATACGACACAGCCGATACGTCGCCAGATATTCTGCCGGAGTTCGACCTGGAGGGTAATCATATCGTTGTCGTTGTATTGTCCTTCGTAGTAGCCGCGCATACGCTTCGAACCACCCAGGCGGGCTTTCATCAGCCAGGGTGTGCCCGAGGCATTGAATTCGCCGTACAGCTCGGTGGCTACGATACCGCCTTTCCATACCCGATGATAACTGTTCGCCGTGAATATCGCCTGCCAGAGCGATTTGGCGTTCGACCCGAGAAAATCCGGCCGCCAGGTTCCCTTCAGACTTAAATAAAGTCCCTTGTAGGGATTTGGAATGAAATCCCTTGTATCGTACTCCACGATCGCACCGATGCCCGTAGTCGTGTTCTCCGGGTTTTGGCCCTCGATATATTCCGGCCGGGTGAACTTGATGCCCCGGCTGTTGCGGAAATTGACAGAGGCGCCGATGAACATATTGGGTACGACCTGATAGAGGTATCTTACGTCCACATCGTAGCGTTTTTCGACGTACGACCCTTTGGGATTATTCGCTCCGGCCGAATAGCCGATACCCCAGTAGTCGGTCGGCTGCGAGTAGAAGGAGAGCTTGTACGAAATTCGGTGGCGATTGTGGCTGAATATGTTGTTACCGTTGATTCCCACCATGTAGAATCCTGTCGTACCGCCCGTGATGAATGCCGTGATGTCCGACGGCGGTGTCAGTGAATCCGTGCGGTCAAGGCGGTAAAGACCTGCAGCCATAACCGCGAGGCTGAATTGAGTGTCTTTCGAATAACTCGGCCCTCCGATGAAGGTGAAGTCGATCTTTTTTTCGAAAGTTTTGTCCGTGCTCGACTCTCCGAAGTAATCGATAAGCCGCCGCCAGAACGATTTTTTCTTCGGGGCGGCGGCCAGGGTGTCCGACGGCTGTGATGCAGGGATCGAATCCGTCTGCAACGGGGTGTAACTATACCGAATCGTATCGTTTTCTCCGATATACACCTTATTATCTTGTGCATACAGAGACGATGCGAAGAGTAGCAATCCGCAAAAGACCGTCAGGAATTTCGACATGGAGAAGTCTTATCTGTACTTCTGTACGACTTGATAAAACTCTTTTTTATCGGCATCGGAGAGAGGACCCTTGCGCATAAACACCAGGTCGCCCTCCTTGCTGACCAGCAGCAGGACGAACATATTGTTGCAGTCGCCCAATTGCCAGGCATCGCGCAGGGTATTGTTTTGATCGGCCAGTACCGTAGCGCCGTTGGAGGCTGTGCGTTTGCGAGCCATGTTGCGAGCCATACCGTTGGGAATCATCGGAGCGTCTTTCAGGTTCATTACCCCGAAACCGAACAGGTTTTCGCCTTCCACCCGGTGATTTTCCTCCATATCCGTTGTGAAATCCTCGTTCTGTTTGTGGTGGTCGGGGTCGATATAGAAGATCATCAGGTTTTTCTCACCCCAGTAAGGGAGCTGCGTAGGGTCGCCGTTCAGATCGAGTAACGTAACGTCGGATACCTTGCGGGGAAGAGACGACTGTGCGGATACGGCAACCGACATACCAAGCAACGGCAGTAAAAGAAGCCATAGTTTCAGTTTCATACTTATTACATTTTAGGAGATTGGTAGGCGCAAAGATACGAAATTATTTTTTTGTTGAATCTTCTATTCGTCGGGAAGAGTTGCGGGTTCGTTGAGACTTCGCTCTTTTGGCCGAAGCCAGGGCGTCGAGCGAATAGACTCCGCCGCCCGAAATTACCAGGGCTACCTGGATTCCCAGATAGACGAACAGCAGTTCGGAGGTTCCGAATCCTTTGCCGGGGAAGAGGAATAACAGCGAGATGAGCAGACTGGCGGCCATGATCGCGGCGGACAGGCGGACTTTGTAGCCCAGCATGAGCGAAATGGCGCACAACACTTCGATCGTGGCGATCGCAACGAAAATGAAAGCGCTGCCGAATATTCCCCACGACGGGTAATAGTTGATAATTTCATTGTAGGCCTGCATTTTGCCTACGTTATGCAGGAGAATGATCGTACCGATGAACAGACGCAGATAGAGAATCGCCCAATCGGCTCCTTCGTGGCTTTTGAACCAGGTTTGCAGTTTATTTTCCATATGTATAACTAATTCCGATTGAAAAAATACAAGCAATTCGTATTCCAAAAAATCATTTTGTGTGTTCAGCGCAGGTAATTCTGCCTGATCGGATGATTTTTCGGTGTTTTTGAGGAGAAAAATCCCGAGTGGGACAGCGAGTCGAATATCGCGGGTTTTCGATGTTTGCGGATCGAGGGATAAATACGATCCATAACAGGGGTGTGGTCGAGCCGCAAAGAGTCTTTTCATTCCGAACGACAGAGAGTCGGGAAATCCGTAATTCGGGTTATAGATTCCGTAATTCATATACTGACCGGCAAGTGGGGCCTGTGTAACTTTGCCTTGTAAAAAATATGAATCGTATGAATATATTGGAAAGAATGAGGGCGGGGGAATTGATTTTCGATACCGACCCTGAATATCCGTCGCTCTATGCAGAATTCGAGAAGACGATGAAGTTGGTGGCTCAACTCAATAGCGGTTACCATACACCGGAAGAGATAAGGGATCTGCTCGGCCGTATTTGGGGACAGCCATTGGACGAATCGGTACGTATGTTTCCGCCGTTCTATACCAACTTCGGTAAGTTTACCCGTGTCGGCAGGGGTGTGTTCATAAATTTCGGTTGTACCTTCCTCGACCGGGGCGGTATTACACTGGAAGACGGTGTGTTCATAGGGCCGGGAGTGCTGCTCGTTACTGAAAACCACCCGGAGCAACCGGCCGTTCGGCGTAACGTATATGCCAAACCCATTGTCGTCGGGCACGGTGTCTGGATAGGTGCGGGAGCTGTCATATTGCCCGGCGTGACGATCGGCGAGCATGCCGTCGTGGGAGCCGGAGCCATCGTAACCAAGGACGTGCCTGCCGGGGTAATCGTGGCCGGCAATCCGGCTCGTATCGTGAGAAGTATAAAAACGGAATAAAATTAAGTTTTATGAAAATCGGAATAATTGCGGCGGCATTGGCGTTTGTCGGTCTTTCCGCCGTTGCACAGACAAACCAAAAAACGAATATGGATATGAAAAAGTTGGAACTGGTACAGGAGTGGGATAAGACGTTCCCGAAGAGCGACAAGGTCGAGCATAGCAAGGTGGTTTTCGTAAATCGCTTCGGTGTAACGCTCGCCGCCGATATGTATGTCCCAAAAGAGGTTGTCGGCAAGTTGTCGGCCGTCGCCGTAAGTGGACCGTTCGGAGCCGTGAAGGAACAATCGTCGGGGCTTTATGCACAGGCGCTTGCCGAACGCGGTTTCCTTACCATCGCTTTCGATCCGTCGTTCACGGGGGAGAGCGGCGGTGTGCCCCGCAACGTGGCTTCGCCCGACATCAATACGGAAGATTTCAGCGCAGCGGTCGATTTTCTCGCCAACGAAGACCGTGTGGATCCGGAACGTATCGGGATCCTCGGTATATGCGGCTGGGGTGGTTTTGCCATCAACGCTGCCGCTAACGACACGCGCATCAAGGTTACCGTCGCATCTACTATGTACGATATCAGCCGTTGTACGGCCAACGGATATTTCGACCAGGCGGACAACGCCGACGCACGTTATGAGATGCGCCGCCGGCTCAATGCCCAGCGCACCGAAGATTATCGGAACGGTTCGTATGTCCGTGCAGGAGGGGTGGTCGATCCGGTTCCGGCCGATGCGCCGCAGTTTGTACGCGATTATCATGCTTATTACAAAACTTCCCGAGGTTATCACGCCCGTTCGCTCAATTCCACGCAGGGGTGGAATGCGACCTCCAACCTCGCTTTTTTGAATGCACCTATCCTTGCCTATGCCACAGAGATTCGCAGTGCAGTGATGGTGGTACACGGTGAGAAGGCTCATTCTCGCTATATGGGAGAGGACGCTTTCAAGAAATTGCAAGGCGACAACAAACGATTGCTCATCGTACCCGGTGCCAATCATACCGACCTTTACGACAAGATGGAGATAATCCCGTTCGACGAAATAGCAGCATTTTATCGGGAGTATTTGAAGTAAGCGTAGCGCTCGATAGATACAATAGTAAAAGCCTGCGATCTGTTCGCAGGCTTTTCATATTTCGGTTACGCATGTAAATACTTCGCCTCGGCAAAATGCAAATAAAATTTGCTTTTGCGCTCGGCTTAATCGTATCTTTGCACAATTGTTGAGCGTATCGATTGTAAAATGCCTGTGAGCTGATTTTTTTTGTGATTATAATTTGTTGATTATGAGTGATAAGTATAAGATACTGTTCGTTTGCCTCGGAAATATCTGCCGCTCTCCGGCGGCCGAAGGCATCTTCCGGCAAATGGTCGAAAAACGGGGGCTGGGGGAGAAGTTGGAGGCGGATTCCGCCGGAACCTATGCCGGACACACCGGCGAACAACCCGATTCCCGCATGCGGAATGCGGCCTATGCCCGGGGGTATCTGCTGACGCACCGGGCCCGGCAGGTGCGGTTGCGGGATTTCGAGGAGTTCGATCGCATCGTGGCGATGGACGATACCAATTACCATAATCTTTATCGTCTGGCCCCTTCCCGTGAAGCGGGAAACCGTATTTACAGGATGTCTGAATTTTTCCGGGAACATCCGAAATGGACCCATGTGCCAGACCCCTACTACGAAGGGCATGAAGGGTTCGAGCTGGTGCTCGATATGCTCGAGGACGGCTGCCGCACGCTGCTCGACGAGTTGGAGAAGAGGTAGCTCGAAATCGCAGAGAACGAAAAAGAGTGCATTGAAAAATGCACTCTTTTTCGTCGAATCGAGTCTGTATGCCGGTGCGATCCGGAATATTTGGTCCGTCGGACGTCCGAATCAGAAGTAAAGTCCAACTCCCACCTGGTAGGTGTTGCGCCAGGGGCACTTCTTGGCGGCGAACAGGTAGGAGAAATCGAGCTCCAGATGCATGAACCGCAGTCCCGCACCGATCGTACCGTAGTCGTATCCGTGGCTGTCGGCGACGTGGTAGCCGCCGCGGACAGCGATCATCTGCATCAGCACATACTCCACGCCGATGCCCATCCCGAAGGACTTGTTCTCCGAGGAAGAGTAGCGGTAGCCCAGATCGACCGAAGCTTCGAGCGAATGGGAATCCCGGATCGGGGCGAAGAGCGAACCGCCGACACTGAATTTGGTGGGCAGGTCGTAATTCGAATCGTCGAACGTGAAGCCGAAGTCGGAGATTTTCGCACCCGCACTCACCCAGGCGCCTTCGAGCATCCGGTTAAGCGGAATCCGCGCGTATGCCGCGACATCGAACCCGAGGGCGTTGTTCGTGAACAGTTCTCCGTACGAGGAGCGGATGTAGCGGGCCGTCACCGACAGACCCAGATAGCGGCCGATCCGATAGCTGTAGGCCAGATCCGCCGAAACGCTGAGCGGCCGGAACGCTTCGATGCCGACGATTGGGTTATTATTCTCGTCTTTGGGAATGAAAGGGTAGTCCTCGTCGTCCGGACTGAGCTTCGGCTCCCGGTAAAAACGGGTGCCGAACGAGATCGAATGTTTGTGGTTGAAGGAGTAGAATCCGCCGAAGGCCATCAGGTCGTAGCCCTTTTTCACGTCGCGCATCCAGGGCGAGTAGGAGAATCCCACCTCGAACAGGTTGTGGCTGAAGAGCGACGAGGCCGCGTTCTGGAATACGGAGTAAGCTCCGCCGGTAGTCGCTACCGAAGCGTTGGCCATACCCGCTGTGCGGACATCGGGGTTGATCGTCAGGAACTCCTGAGCCGATGCCGCCGCTGTGCCCGACAGGAGGATTATTGCGAGAATGAAGATCTTTTTCATAATTTGTAACGTCTGTTTTTAGCGTTTGACTATGGTGCGGGTAATTTGAATGCCGTTGTAGGTTACTTGTACCAGATAGGTTCCCGAAGCGAGTCCCGATACGTCGAGTTTGACAGGTTCCTCGTTGATAAGTCCAAGTGTTATGTTCATTACCTCCGTTCCCATTGAGTTACGGATACGGATCGTGCTTTCTCCCGAGTAGTTCGGCAGTATGTTCAGTACGTCGGTACATGGGTTGGGGTAAAAGTCCATTGAAATACCGGTCGGATTGTCTCCCTTGCTAACGGTATAGGCAATGGTTCGTTTTGCTGTCTTTGTTCCGTTCATAGCCAGCAATTCTGCCGTATAGCTTCCTGCTGCGTATTGCGATGCGTCAATGGTCAGCGTGACTACGTCACCGTCGATCGACTTCGCGATCTTGCCCGAGGGGTCGTCCAGACGCCATTCCATGTAGCCGGCCAGCGTATATTGCAGCGTTTTCCGTTCGGAGGCGCCGAGCGTGAAGGTGTCGTTCTGTCCTGTGGCTGGCGTGATCGTCGGCTGGTCGGAAACGGGCGGCACCTCGCCCGAATCCAGGGCTGCACCCGCATCGACGAGCTTGCCGATTTTTCCGGCATAGGTCCCCCGACCATTGTATATTGGTCCCTGATAGCTGTCGATGTCGCGTGCTGTCGAGAAAAGCTTCTCTTTGAGCTGTTTGTTCGTGAATCCTGGTGCCCCGAATTGCGAAACGATCAGGGCCGCAACACCCGATACGTGGGGGCAGGCCATCGAGGTCCCCTGCATGTAGCCATACCCGAGAGTCTCCGAGACGTAGTCGATCGTGTGGGTCTCCACCTCTCCTCTGAAATTTGTATAGACGAAAGTCATCCCGTTTTGCAGGTCGGTCGGAAGCGTGCTCAGGTTATAACCTTCGTTATAATGGATAGGCCTGGAAAAATCGGCTGCGTCTCCTCCGCCCGGCGCACATATATCGACGGTCGGACCATAGTTGGTGTACCAAGCGGCTTCATAAGTGCAGGAGACGGCGGCCACACTGATGCAAGGCTCGTAAGCGGCCGGATATCCGGGCTGTCCGCTGTTTTCATTACCTGCCGCGAATATCACGACGCCACCCGCCATAGGCCCGGTCTGGGTTTCGCCGTCGGGGGACATACCCGCGTAGCGGATGAAGTAGTCGATAGCTTCTTTAGTGGCCCGATCCGCGCTTGACCATTGGTCGTAGCTCAAAGCTCCGGCTGCGTATCCCCAGCTGTTCTGGCAGATTACGGCGCCGTTGTCGGCGGCATATTTGATGGCGTCGGCCGTTGCGTTTGAGTTGGCATCGTAGTGTCCGTCGGTCGGATGAAAAATTTCGCACGACATGATCTTCGCTCCGTTACCTCCTCCCGTACCGCCGGCGATGCCCGAAATGCCGATCCCGTTGTTGCTTACGGCAGCGATCGTTCCCGCCACGTGGGTGCCGTGACCTTCGCCCCAGGTAATGTCGTCGTTATCTCTGTCACAGAAATTCTTACCGATTCCGCTCCACATATTGCCCGCCAGGTCGGGATGGGTATATTCCACACCCTCGTCCACGACGGCGACAATCACATCGCTGCGGCCTGCCGTCTTTTCCCACGCCGGGAGCACATTGATGTCTGCGCCGGCTTGGGCGTTTGCATGATCGTTCCGTCGTTGTAAAGCGGCCATTGTCCTCCGAAAAGCGGATCGTTGAAAGGGTAGTTCGACGGAGCGGCCTTCGGCAGGGCCATCAGTTTTCGCCATGGAGTCCCGCTTTTCCGGCTCATTCCGCCGACTTTGGTAATCCTGCGCGGAATTTCGACATGATTCACGCCGGCTATCTCCCCGAAGTCTTCGGCGACCTGCTCGGCGGAACCTTCGAAGCGAATGATATACCACAGATCGAGCCCTGCCTTGCGTGTTCGCTCGGCGCAGCCGTTGTCGGCGAACAACCGCTCCATTCCGGTCACGTTGTACCGTTCGCACAGTTCATCGAAAGAGATGTTGCCCGTCAGGACCCTGCCGCTGCGGGTGCGGATTACGTTCAGCGCTTCGGCCGTTTCCCGGTCGAGCTTCATGCGGATCACTCCTTCGACCTTATCGGTATCCCGTACCGGAGTACTTTCTGTGTCGGGATCTTTCTGACAACCGGCGAGCAGTGCCAGACAAAAAACGAAAAGTAGATTTTTCAACTTCATAAGTGTATGTTTTTTAGAAAAAAGGAGGGAAGCCGACTCTCGTCAACCTTCCTCTCTTGTATGAAATCGCAGAGAGATTAACAGTTCATCGCTCCACAGCAATGAATTACCTGTCCGCTCACGTAAGAGGAGAGGTCGGAGGCAAGGAACAGAGCCACCTTCGCCACATCCTCGGGTGTACCGCCGCGACGCAGCGGAATTTGCTGGTACCAGCCCTGTTTTACCTCTTCGGGCAGGGCGTTGGTCATTTCGGTAATGATGAAGCCGGGAGCAATGGCGTTGGCACGGATGCCGCGCGGTCCCATCTCTTTAGCGATGGACTTCGCAAGTCCGATCATACCGGCTTTCGAAGCCGAATAGTTGCACTGTCCGGCATTGCCGCTGACACCCACCACGGACGACATATTGATAATCGAACCGCTGCGCTGGCGCGCCATGATCGGCGTAACGGCGTGAATGAAGTTGAAAGCCGATTTCAGATTGACGTTCAGCACGGCGTCCCACTGCGCTTCGCTCATGCGCATCATCAGGCCGTCTTTGGTGATGCCGGCATTATTGACCAGAATGTCGATGCGGCCGAAATCCTGCATGATCTGGTCGATCACTTTGTGCGTATCTTCAAAGTTGGCGGCGTTCGAAGCGTATCCTTTGGCTTTTACGCCCAGGGCGTTCAGCTCCTCCTCCGTCTTCTTGCCGTTTTCGTCGATCGCCAGATCGGTGAACGCGACGTTGGCTCCCTCTTTTGCAAACTGAATGGCGATCGCTTTGCCGATGCCCCTGGCTGCGCCGGTTACGACGGCCACTTTTCCTTCGAGTAATTTCATCTTGCTGAAATGTTTTTTTGATGGTTAAATTTTTCGTTTTATCCGTAATATTCGATCTTTCTGTCGGAAATCCGGCCCGCGTCGGCTGCCCGTATCGCAAAGGTGCCCGTTCCGAAGAAAAATGTTCCGTTTGTCGGATGCGTCGTATTTTTCTGTCGCCAAATATAGAAAAAATATTTAGAAATATTTAGTTTTTGTAGTTTCGTAAAATGTTACTACCTTTGGAATCCGAAAAAAACTCTTAATAAACCATATATCGATCATGAAGAGAGATTCTCAAGTATTCGACCTCATTTCTGAGGAACGGAACCGTCAGATGCACGGCATCGAGTTGATCGCGTCTGAAAATTTTGTCAGCGACGAGGTGATGGAGGCCATGGGCTCCGTACTGACCAACAAGTATGCGGAGGGTTATCCTGCCGCACGTTACTACGGCGGTTGTCAGGTGGTGGATAAGGTCGAGAACCTTGCCATCGAACGTGTTTGCAAACTGTACGGCGCCGAGTACGCCAACGTACAGCCCCACTCCGGCGCACAGGCCAACATGGCCGTTTTCTTCGCCGTGCTGAAACCCGGCGATACGTTCATGGGCCTCGATCTGGCGCACGGCGGCCACCTTTCGCACGGTTCGCCGGTGAATATGTCGGGTACCTATTTCAAAGCCATCGGTTACCAGCTCGATCCGAAGACCGAGCGCGTGGATTACGACGATATGGAGCGCAAGGCTCTGGAGCACAAACCCAAGCTTATCGTCGGCGGTGCTTCGGCTTATTCGCGTGAGTGGGACTACAAGCGTATGCGCGAGATCGCGGACAAAGTAGGCGCCATCCTGCTGATCGACATGGCTCACACGGCCGGTCTGATCGCTGCCGGTCTGCTCGAGAATCCGGTTAAGTATGCTCACATCGTGACTTCTACCACCCATAAGACCCTGCGCGGTCCCCGTGGCGGTATTATCCTGATGGGCAAAGATTTCGAGAATCCCTGGGGACTCAAGACTCCGAAGGGCGTGACCAAGATGATGTCGCAGATCCTCAATTCGGCCGTATTCCCCGGTATCCAGGGCGGTCCGCTGGAGCACGTGATCGCAGCCAAGGCAGTCGCTTTCGGCGAAGCGCTGGATCCCAGCTACAAGGAGTACCAGAAGCAGGTGCAGAAGAACGCCAAGGCGATGGCCGAGGCCTTCACCAAGCGCGGTTACAAGATCGTTTCCGAGGGTACGGACAACCACCTGATGCTCGTCGATCTTCGCACGAAGTTCCCCGAACTGACCGGTAAGCTGGCCGAGAAGTGCCTGGTTGCCGCCGACATCACCACCAACAAGAACATGGTGCCGTTCGACAGTCGTTCGCCGTTCCAGACTTCGGGTCTGCGTTTCGGTACTCCGGCTATCACCACGCGTGGTCTGAAGGAGGACAAGATGGAGGAGATCGTAGCGCTGATCGACCGTGTATTGAGCGATCCCGAGAACGAGGCGAACATCGCCGCCGTTCGCAAGGAGGTCAACGCTATGATGGCTAACTATCCGCTCTTCGCATGGTAGCATAATATGAAGCAGGTAGTAGAATTTCTCACGCTCCTGCACGAAAACAACGACAAGGCCTGGTTTGACTCTCACAAGGAGATGTACAAACGGGCCTTGTCCTGTTTCGAGGTGTTTACGGCGAAGCTGATCGACGGCATCGCCGCTTTCGATCCGTCCGTGCGCGGACTTACGGTCAAGGACTGCACGTGGCGCATCTACCGCGACACCCGCTTCAGCCCCGACAAGACACCGTACAAGACCCACATGGGGGCTTTCGTTGCTCCCCGTGGCAAGAAAGGCGGTTATTCGGGCTACTATTTCCACGTCGAACCGGTGTGGGACGAACGCTCCTGGTCGCAGGGGCATCAGCTCACTACGGGGCTTTACTGTCCGCTGCCGGAAGTGCTGCGCAGCGTGCGGGACGAGATCCTGGACAATGGCGCGGAAATTGAAGCAGCCATCCGTGAGGCGAAAGGATTCGTTCTCGACGAGTCGAACAAACTCAAGCGTCTGCCGAAAGGGTATGCCCCCGGCAGTCCGTACGACGAATGGCTGAAACTCAAGGATGTCTATATCACCGAACGCCTCGCGCCGGAGTTTATGTTGGACAAGGAGTTATTGAAGAACACGCTGCACGAATTTCGTAAGACGAAACATTTTTCGGATATTCTGAACCGTGCTGTGCAGTTCGCATACGACGAAATGATTTGATAATTATTACTTTATCCGACGGTCGCAGTATCGAACCGAAGACGTGCTTATCTGCGGTTCATGGCCTTGTCCGTAAGGCAGACTCTTTCCCGAATCCTCTTTTCGGTGGGAATGTGGATCGTTATATTCCCGAATAGATGCACCGAAGGATATGACTACGTTTAATTTTAGAAAATATGAAAAAAGCAATTTACCTCTTGTTGGTTTCGATGCTGTTCGTTACTGCTTGTACGGAGCAGGCGCCCCGGATTGCCAAATATACGGATCTCTATGCCGTAAAGGGTACGGACAGCCTCTTCCTGGATCGCTATACGGCCGTTTCGGTCGAGCAGGACGATGCCCGGCCCTGTCTGGTCTTCGTTTTCGGCGGCGGCTTCATCGCTGGGGAGCGCGATGCGAGCGGTACCTTCCGTTCTTTCATTACATGGTTAATCAGGGGTACGACGTGGTATCGATCGACTATCGTCTTGGTCTGAAGCAGGTCGTCGCTTCGGGGGACCTCTCACCCGAAAATATGATGCTCGGTATGACCCGGACGATCTCGATGGCTGTCGAGGATCTTTACGACGCTACCGCTTTTATCGTGGACAAGGCAGACGAGTGGGGTATCGACTCCTCGCAGATCGTGGCCTGCGGGTCGAGTGCGGGAGCGATCACCGTGTTGCACGGCGAATACGCCCTCTGCAACGCTTCGCCGCTGGTGCAACACCTGCCTGCCGGCTTCCGCTACGCGGGTATCGTTTCTTTCGCCGGGGCGATCTTCGAAATGGGCGAGGAGCTCCGCTGGGCATCGCAGCCTGCGCCGATGATGCTTTTTCACGGCGATGCGGATGCGAACGTACCGTATAATGTGATTCGCGAGAGCGGCGTCGGTTTCTTCGGCTCGAAGTACATCGCCGGACAGCTCCGCGCGATGAACTCCCCGTATTATTTCTATTCGGTCGAGAACGCCTCACACGTCATCGCCACGGCGCCGATGGACGGCAACCGGGATGCGATCGATGCTTTCCTCTCGAAACTCGTCGTGGATAAGGAACCGCTGATGATCGAAACCGACGAAACGACGATCGGCGCCCCTGAAGTCCGCAAGAACTTCACGTTGGCCGAATACATCGCATCGAATTTCCTGTAAAAAGGATGCGGAAGTGTGTGCTTACGGTTCGAATCGGCCTCGATTTATGCCGGCTGGACAATGATGCGATGTGTCCGATGAGTATGCTCGGTGATGGTTCGGCGACGGATTGCTGTCGAGAATATTCCGTATGGAGTTTCCGCTGCTGTTCAGATTGCGGGTAGAGTCGGGAATAGATCGGCGAACGCACCTTCCGAAATCATCAATAATATAAAATCAGCCGCAACCTTTAGGTTGCGGGGGGGTTTTTTTTTTTTTGGGCTTGTTTTTTCCAC
>ERZ859817.617-NODE-617-length-21053-cov-2.365701_pt1 | contig 21053 bp, 21 predicted proteins | sample MGYA00509986_ERZ859817 | MGnify/ENA primary metagenome ERZ859817 (study PRJEB30046, sample SAMN00715155) | human gut metagenome | study: EMG produced TPA metagenomics assembly of the A metagenome-wide association study of gut microbiota in type 2...
TGTTTCGCAACTTCGATCACCTTATCACTCTTCATCAGCGAAAATTAGACAAAACGAAAAAGTTGAAAAAGGCTTTTTTGAATTTGATTTTTGGTCAAAAGTTGCGTTTTTATGGGTTTAATGACAGTTGGGAACTACGTAAGTTGGGAGAAGTTGTTACTCGTGTTCAGGGGAATGATGGCAGAATGAATCTACCAACTCTTACAATTTCTGCTAGTAACGGGTGGTTAGATCAAAGAGATCGATTTTCATCAAACATTGCGGGTAATGAACAAAAAAACTATACTCTTCTAAAAAAAGGTGAACTCTCTTATAATCATGGAAATTCAAAACTTGCAAAATATGGTACTGTTTTTGTTCTAAGAAATAGCCAAGAAGCTCTTGTTCCAAGAGTCTATCATAGTTTTAAAACGACGTTGCTGGCAGATGCTGATTTTATTGAGTATATATTCTCTACAAAGAATCCTGATAGAGAATTAGCAAAGTTAATATCTTCTGGTGCTCGAATGGATGGTCTTCTTAATATTTCATATGATGATTTTATTGGGATCAAAATTTCACTTCCTCAGAAAGTGGAACAACAAAAAATAGCGCTTTTTTTCCGGAGCATTGATAACCTTATAACCCTTCATCAAGAAAAAATAAATCAACTAACAAAACTTAAAACAACCTTTCTGAAAAATATGTTCATATAATAAAAAAGGCGCCTTGGCGCCTTTTTAGTGTCTTAATTCAAATTCGATAAGTAATGTACAATTTTATTGTTATCCTTGTTTTCTAGCTCTTGAATTATATGTAAGTATGTGTGTTGTGTGGTTGTTATGTTCGCATGTCCAAGTCGTCTGGCTACGCTGGCAATAGATACTCCAGCATATAACAACAAAGAGGCATGAGTATGTCGCAAACCGTGTACAGATATTACTGGTACATTCACGTCAGCACAATAGCTTTCAAGCTTATCATTTATAGTTGAATTAAAGATCCTCCCTCGAACGAAAATAGGCTCGTTTTGAGGGAGGTTTTTTATAAGCGTAGCAAATTGCATAGCTGTTCGCCAGTCCATCTGGATCTTCCTTATAGAAGATTTGTTTTTTGTAGGTTGAAATCCTCCTATTGGTGATTTGTAATTCCATGTTTTGGATATATTTAGGATTTGATTTGAAAAATCAAAATCCTCTGGAGTAATTGCTAATGACTCAGAAAAACGAAGTCCAGTTTTAGCGATTAACATAATCAGCCAATCAAAGTTAATTTCTTCATTTAGTTCTAATCGTGCTATTAATTTTTGTAGTTCACATTGATTAAGATATTTCGTTTTTTTTGACGAAGCTTCTTTACCTTTTATTACGACTTTACGTGTTGGATCACGATTTAATAGACCATCGTCAATTGCATCTAGTATGGCTCCTTTAAGTTGATGATGAAAATCCATTGTGGTTTGTCGTTCATGTGTTTCAGCAAAATCGTTCAATATTTTTTGATATTCTTTACGATCTAGAGCCAAAAGTTTGGTTTCAGGCGCTAAATACTGTAAATGTTTCAGCGTCATCAAGTATTTTCGCATTGTCACATCACGTATTGCGCCTTTTTTGTAAAGAGCTACCCATTCCTTAAAATACTCATGTAATAATATTGAAGATTGACCTTTTTTCATCATAAATACCTCCTGATTTTTATTTTAAGTCAACCTCTTAATTATCCGTGTATTATGTATTTTAAATCAACATATTTTTTAAAAGTATTTTCTTCATTTCTTTTGAGCTATCAATTTTCTTTTGATAAAGGGTGATAAGGCGGTCGAGGGTGCGGAAGAAGTTGCCAATTTGGGATTGTTCTTCTACGTCCTTTGGAACAGAAAAATCAAAAGCATCAATATCTTTGGCCGATACATTTGGTTGTGCACCTGCAACCAAAACATCTCGAAGTTGCTCTAAAAATTTTTCAGACCGAACAATAGTGGCAACAAAAGAATAATTGCAAGTTGCAGTTTTTGAAAACAGCCCCACACGCTGATTTTGATAGTATTTACAGGATTTTTCTGAACTTAAGATAGATACTTTTCCGGTTGTTGCACCCGACATAGCTAACACTATATCACCGTTTTCCAGCATAAATATTTCATCATCTTTTAACTCATTGTGAAATACAAATTCACCACCCACACTACCGTCAGATAAGATGTTAGAAATGCGAACTATTGGAATGCCTTCGTTAGCATATTGATTGCTTTGAAAAGCATACCCACCACGTAAAGGAGCGACTTCCTCCAACTTACGCAGTTCCCAACTGTCAGTAAATCCATAAAAACGCAACTTCTGACTAAAAATCAAATTCAAAAAAGCTTTTTTCAACTCCTTCATTTTGTCTAATTTTCGCTGATGAAGAGTGATAAGGTGATCGAAGTTGCGAAACAGAGAGCCGATTTTGACCTGCTCGTCCTTGTTCGTCGGTACTACTATCTCAATTTCATACAAATCGTTTGCGTTGATTGCCGGATAGCTCGTGCCTGTGCAGCGGTCTAAAACCGCCTTAACGAATCGCTCTTCTTGAATCCTACTGAACAAGAACCTGCTATCAATGTTCGGTCGCATTTGAGCGTAGCCAGTCGAGAAAACGTAGTCATTGCAAGGTAAATCAAAGAGGTAATTGTTTTTCTGATACGGCCTGACTGTCTGATAGAAAACATCACCACGTTGCGCAAGTCGTTGCGCTCTTGAAGGCGCGGTCGCCTTTGATTCAGTTCTATGACTAATCAAATCAGTACCGACAACAGATTCCAAATCAACATATTCAAATGTATCAGGCAGCGCCGATTTAGGATTGAACTCTGCGACTTCATTCAACTTACGCAGTTCCCAAGCGATAAAATATAGATATGACTATATATAATTCAATATGTTATAATTTATTAAATGGACAAAAGGGGCGTTGTGGAATGAGCGTTAAATTCACATCTGAGTCAGAAATGGAAAGAAGTTTGATAAATGAGTTGGTTTCAGGAGTTTCCCAGTGGACTTATAGGGCAGACTTAAAAAGTGAAGCGGATTTGTGGAACAATTTTAAAAATAAACTTGAAAACAACAATGCAAATGTCTTAAAAGAAATTCCTTTAACAGAACAAGAATTTCAGCAGGTAAAAACACAGCTTACATTTCCAACTTTTGTGGATGCTGCAAAATGGCTTGCTGGTGAGAATGGTATAGCAAAAGTACAGGTGCAGCGAGAGGATGCATCGCTGGGTACAATTAGACTGTCTGTATTATGGAGAGAAGATATTGCTGGCGGGCATTCTAGTTATGAAGTTGTTAGCCAAGTTAGAATCATGAAAAACGACGAAAGGGATCGGAATCGTCGTTTTGATGTATCCTTACTTATCAATGGCTTGCCAATGATACAGGTAGAGCTTAAAAACAGGGCGCATTCTTATATGGATGCATTCCGGCAAGTGCAAAAATATATGCAACAAGGTAAGTATACAGGTATTTTTTCGTGCTTACAGATGTTCGTTGTGTCTAATGGAACTGATACGAGATATATTGCGTCGGCGGTTTGCGGAAAACTTAAAGAGCAATTTTTATCTACTTGGGTAGATAAAAATAATAAGGCAGTCAATAATTATTTGGATTTTACAGAACACGTGCTTTCTATACCTCAAGCGCATAAGATGGTGACTCAATATACTGTTATTGACAGTAAGAAAAAAGCGTTGATTTTGTTGCGTCCATACCAAATTCACGCTATCGAGGCGATTAAGGATGCGAGCAAGAGGCAGGAGTCTGGCTATGTTTGGCATACAACAGGGTCTGGTAAAACTTTAACAAGTTACAAAGTAGCACGTAATTTATTGCAAATTCCTTCCCTGGATAAAACTATATTTATCGTGGATCGCATAGATTTGGATCAACAGACGACATCGAGTTTTATTAGTTATGCTGAGCACGATGTAATTGAGATAGATGAAACAGATAATGTTACTGATCTGATAAAAAAGTTGCTTTCTGCTGATAGAACAGTTATTGTAACAACAATTCAAAAATTGAATTATGTTATGCGTCGTTTTGAAGGACAGGAAGAAACTCCTAAATTTAAAAAGATGAGAAATCTTCGTTTAGCGTTTGTAGTTGATGAATGCCATAGAGCGATATCTCCTTTGAAGCAACGTGAAATTCAAAAGTTTTTTATTCGGTCTTTATGGTATGGCTTCACTGGGACTCCGATTTTTAAGGAGAATGCAAAAAAAGAAATAGGAAACCTTGCAAGGACAACGGAAGAGCAATATGGTAAGAGAGTCCATGAGTATACTGTTAAAGAAGCCATTCATGATAAGGCAGTATTAGGGTTTCAGGTAGAGTATAAAACTACAATATCAGAGGATGAGCTAAATGAGCTTGTTAGAGTAAGAAGACCTGATGTAAATCCAGACAGTATGGAACGTCAAGATAAAGAAATGGTTTTGCGCAAGGATGATTTTGAAAAAGAAGATCATATGCTAGAGGTATTAAATTCAATTGTAAATAAATCAAAAATCAAGTTTGGTTTGGATTTAGGAGTAGGAAAAACATATACAGCTTTATTAACAACTAGTTCAATTGCTAAGGCACAGAGATATTATCTACTTTTGAAAGAAATTAAAGAAGGAAAATCTAAAATTCAGATTTCTGAAAATGTTAAGAAGTCTGTTCCAGATTTTCCAAAATTTGCTATTACATATTCAGTGAGTGAAAATGAAGATGGAAGCGTAGTAAATCAGGAGAAAATGAACGAGGCCATTGATGATTATAATAGACAGTTTGGAACAAGGTTTTCTCTTGAAACAATCAAAGCCTATAATGCAGATATCAATGAGAGACTTGCAAGAAAACAGGAGAAATACCAGTATCGAAAAGAACAATTAGATATTGTTATTGTGGTAGATAGGTTGCTTACGGGGTTTGATGCTCCATGTTTATCGACACTATTTATTGATCGTGCCCCTATGCGTCCTCACGATTTAATTCAAGCTCTTTCGCGAACAAACCGGTTGTTTGATGCTAGGAAAAAGTATGGGCAAATTATAACTTATCAGACACCTGTTAATTTTAAAAAATGCATTGATAAGGCTTTGCAGCTTTATTCCAATGGAGGCGAAAATTATGTTCTAGCACCAGATTATTTTGAAGCCAGGCGGCGTTTTCAAGAAGCAGTAAAAGCGCTTTTGGACCTAGCGCCAACTCCTGAAAGTGTAGATGCATTGACAGACTTGGAAGAGATGAAGAAGTTTGCCAAAGGTTATCAGCAATTTGATAAGACGCTTACTGCAATAAAGGTATACAGCGAGTTTGAAGAGGAAATGAAAGAAACTGATCCTGATTGTTCAATTCTGGCAGATATTGATTTAACTGTGCTAGAGGAGTATCAAGGGAAATATGAAAATTTACTTGAACGAATTAAAGCATTAACATCTGATTCAGATGGAGAAGACATTCTGGATATAGATATAGAATATGAGTTGGAAGCATTTACAACTGATGAAATTAATTACCAGTATATTTTAAGTCTTATCCAAGCTTATTTACCAAAACAAAATCAAGCATATCAAGCCCCAACAGCTAAAAATAATGAAGAAATTGAGCAATATTTAGAACAATTAGCACAACGAAATCAAAATCTTGCCTCAATGGTAAAAGAACTGTGGGTGGATGTTAAAGAGGAACCTGAAGCTTATAAGGGGCAACAAATTGCGATTTTGCTTGAAAGAAAAATAGAAAGTTTTATTCAAAATCGTGTACAACAATATGCTGATAAATGGTGTATGGATGAGGCTACGTTAAGATTCTTAATTGATAATTATCGACCGCAAAGAGAAAAGCAGAATGGTGAGACTGAGTTGAAAAAATCGGGAGATTACGAGAAATATAAATCGAAAACAAAAGATCCAGTATCTAAATTACATTATTGGAAAGAGGCACGTGGAGATATTGTCAGTATGATAGTAAAAGAAATTCTGCCATTGCGAGAACGGTGACTTAAAATTTTGTAGAATAATAACGGCTATGTTAAAATTGCTAAGAAGAAAAAGAATTTATGCGTCTGTTAAATCTAAAATAGCCTACCATATATGGTAGGCTATTTTAGATAATTTATTATTAGATGATATTATAAAACAAAAAATAAACATTTGGTGGAGACGAAGAGGATCGAACTCTCGACCTTACGGATGCGAACCGTACGCTCTCCCAGCTGAGCTACGTCCCCACTGTATAAAATATCTTACTACTAGGCTTGTAAAACTGCAAGGAAAAGATTGGATGAATTTCAAATGTTGAAAAGTATAAAATAAAAGCTGAAATGATATTTTTTATTTCAGCTTTTATTTCTGTGAACGAACAAGAGAGAAACCAATTAAATTTTTTTCTATAATATTTGTATCATTGAGTTTGTAGATACCTGATAGGATTTCTTTATCAGTGAATTTCAATGCTTTTTCTTGAGACCACTGTTTAAACTTTATTAAAATTTGTTCGCTTGATAATGAAGAGGCTTCTTCTATTAAAAAACAAATTGTTGACAAGCATTCCAGTTCATGATCATCTTTTATCTGATTTACATATAAACAAGCTCGATTTATTGGAGATACGAGCTCTGCAAATTTATTATCTATATTTTCGCTTATAATTTTATTATATAGAATTTTTTTTGCTTCATGAGTATTTTTTGTCTTATGATAAAGTTGAAATTCTTTGATGTTCTTACTTATTATATCTATTGAATGATCATATGGTCCAAATTTGTATTTTTCGAAATGAAAATATTTTTTTTTAGAAAAAATATTGATAAAATAAGCAGCCTTTTGGAGTCTTAATTTGTTGAATTTAGTTAACTTAAGTTTAATTTCCATTAAGACAAGTGCAGATAAGCTAAGTTTTGGTTCTATAGTAGGCAATGCAGAATAGTTTTTGTAAGGTTCATAAATGAAAATATCTATATTAGATGATAGAGGAGTTAATTTTTTTTCAATAATAGATTTTACATCAGCCCAAATAAGTCCGCCATTACCACTTCCCAAAGGTGGAATAGCAATGCTTGATATTTTTAATTCTGCAATTAGAAGTATTAATTGATCAAGACCTTTTTCTATATAATTAATATGTGATTTTTCACGCCATTTATTTTTAGTAGGGAAATTGATGATTAATTTTTCTTTTTCTTTATAATAGTGAAGTGTGCTATTTTTAGGTTGCCATTTTTACATGCATTGATATAGGATATATTATTTTCAGGAAACTGTAATTTGAATTGATAAGCTATACCTTTTCCCATATAACCTTCACAATTTACGGTGTTTACTAAAGCTTTCGCATCTGATTTTAATAAATCACCTGTTGTATAAGTAAGCATATTTTCACCTCCTGACTAATTTATTAATTACTGAAATTTAGTACGTTAATTTTTATGGGAACATAAAAGGATTTACTTGAATATCTACTGTTGGTGTGTAATTTAGGCAGTTTTGAAGCTTTTCCTTTGCTTTTTTATTATATACATATAAATAAGCAAAGTCTTTTACTGGGACTGTATTTAAGGTTATACATTCGGCCATACAAGCTTTTCTTATTTCAGCATTGTCGTAATCTCTAGTACTTTCTGCATCTAAAATATCCCAGCGAATCCTACTAATACCTTCTTTGTAAGGATATATTTCTGGTTGATCAATATCTAAAGGATGAGAGGGAATAATAAAGAAAGAATTACGCGAGATACATAAACTTCTGCGAATGGTAATAAGCACCATATTTTCTGAATGGTTTTCATGGCATACAGCAAAGTCAAAAGGATTTTTAGGATAAAAATGAAATAACACATATTGAGAGAGTGGATCTCCATAGTTTTCCCTTTTTGCTAGTATTTCTTGGTCTGCTATATCAACAAAATTTAAGTTTGAATTTTGTCTTAATTGGCATCTAGATAGTAAACCATGTTTAAAAATAGAAGGCATATTGTTTAAATGCGTGATATGATATAGCAATTTCCCTTCGCTCAGTTTAACCATGCTATTATCTCCTTCAAAATCGAATTGTCATATAAAATGGATTTAAACTTATTTTAACATATTGAAATAAAAGTTTCTAGGCCGTTATGTATACACGCGCGCTTATTGACAACTTTTGCCGCTGGTGCTACACTTTAAAGTAATTTCATAAGTATTTGATCGATGATGAGGATTAGTAGCTTTGCCAAGCGGACCTCAGCGAGCCGGTGACAGTGCAAGTCCGGCGTTTGGCGGCAGGGTGAATGGACCTTTAAGATACGGCTTGAGCCCGCAAGGGGGTAGACGCCGTCGGGATGCTTCGCCCGTTACCAGGGAAGGGGATATCGGCCATGGCCCGTATCTTAGCGAGCGGACTGATTATTCAGTCAAGCAGGGTGGTACCGCGAAAGTTGTGTCTTTCGTCCCTACATGGGGATGAAGGGCTTTTTTTATTGCCCGATTTGAAGGAGGCTTATATTATGGATAAAGAAAAAAATACCAGGCTGCCGTTGGTGGACCTGATCGAAGTTAAACCAATGCAGGACGGCTACCGCTGGGTAGCGATCACGGCGATGCTGTTCGCTATCGGCATCATTCTGCATACGGTCAGCCCTAATGTGGGCGGCGTGACGCCGAACTGGACGATCGCCATGTATTCTATCGTTATCAATCTGACGAATCCGACGCTGTCGCAGGCTGTGGGCATCGGTTTTATTGCGGGCATCACGCTGGTGCCGTCGTCGAAGTCGGCTTTTCCGCTGGGCAATATCGCCAGCAGCTTTCGGGGGCGATCACCTGCTGCATCCTGGTCAAGGCGATGCTGCGCTGCGGTTTGGGCAAGTGGAAGCTGCGCCCCCTGGTGACGGGATTTTTGGCAACTATGGCCAGCGGCGGTGTGTTTACTTTCATTTTAAAGATCGTTCTGGGCTTGCCGCTGCATGTCTGGCTGTATGCCATGCTGCCGGTGGTGGCGATCGTGGGCGCGCTGAACGGCATGATCACCTTTTTGCTGTTCGGGCCGGTGCGGAAGCTGTTTTTTGTGCAGGAGGACGATGAATGATGGAGAGCGTTATCAGGCTGGAAAATTTTTATTTTGCTTATAATAAATCGGAGCTGGTACTGCAGGATATCGACCTGGAGATCAAAAAGGGTTCGTTCACTGTGGTGGCCGGCCCCAGCGGCGCGGGCAAAACTACTTTGTGCAAGGCGATGACGGGCATCGTGCCTTTTTATATGGGCGGACGTTACAGCGGTGATGTGCAGGTGCTGGGCGAATCGACTAAAGGCCGCCGGGTGTCGGATATCGCGATGCGCGTGGGACTGATGCTGGAGGATTACGAAAGCCAGCTGGTTTCGCTGACCGCGGGCGAGGAAGTGGCTTTCAGTTTGCTGAATCACGGTTTTGCGCCGGAGGAGGTGGCGGAGCGTACCCGTAAGGCTTTGGAGGACGTGGGTCTGCCGGGCGCGAAAGCTATCAGCTGGACGAGCTGTCGGGCGGGCAGCGCCAGCGTTTGCTGCTGGCGGCTACTTTGGCGGTGCATCCAGAGATCATTGTGCTGGATGAGCCGGTATCGGCGATGGACCCGGACGGGGCCCATTCGCTGTATGAGCTGTTATATGCGATCCATCAGCGTTACGGCACGACGATCATCGTAGTTGAGCACCGGGTGGACTATCTGCTGCCTTATGTGACGGACATGGTAGTGTTGAAGGAGGGGCAGCTGGTAACGGCTGATACCTTTGCCGCTGCGGCGCGGACGATGTATGAGGACGAGGAGCTGCGTCCGCTGGTGCCTGCATTATGGCAGGTGAAATTGGGTGTCGAGCGCCGTTTCGGCATCACTTTGGGCGAGTGGCGGACTGAGGCAGAGGCGGCTGCGGAATTACAGCTGCTTGGTTTTGAAGGGGGGAACGCCTGATGCTGGAGGCTAAAGAGGTCAATTTTGCTTACCGCAGGGGTCTGCCGGTACTGAACGATATCGCCTGCACGATCGGTGACGGCGAGTTTGTAGCTTTGTTAGGGCATAACGGCAGCGGCAAGACGACGCTGAGCCGTTTGTTTATGGCACTTTTGCACCCCCGCAGCGGGCAGGTGCTGGTGGATGGCGAGGACGTGGTCAATTACGAGCCTGCTGACTTGGCTGATAAGATCGGCTATGTGTTTCAGAACCCTGATCTGCAGATTTTAGAGGATACGGTGTTTGACGAGGTGGCTTACGGCCCGCGGGCCAAAAAGCTGACGGACGAGACGGTCAAAAACCAGGTGGAGGCTGCTTTGGCGGCGACCGGGCTGTCGGATCTGGCAGAGGCTTATCCGCGTTTGCTGTCCTTTGGGCAGAAGCGGCGTTTGGGTGTGGCGTCGGCGCTGGCGCTCAATCCGCGTACTTTGATCTTAGACGAGATCACCAACGGTCAGGATGCGATCGAGAAAGAGCGGATGATGCAGTATTTGCAGACGCTGAACGAAGAAAAGGGGATCACGATCGTGTTGATCTCGCATGATATGGACGTGGTGCGCCGTTATGCGAAGCGGGCCATTGTCCTGAAGGACGGCGACCTGGTGTATGACGGTACGCCGACGGAGCTGTTCGGCGGTGCGTATGCTGTGGAGGAATGGGGCCTGCGCCGGCCGACGGCGGCTGCTTTGGCGGGCAGTCTGGGTTTTACGCGGCGACACCCGAGGAGTTCTGCCGCCTGTTGGTGCGGAAAGGAGCTGAGGACTGATGCGGATCAGTGCGTTTACTCAAATCATTGTCACTGTCGCTGTGACGGCGTGGGTCTTTATCCTGCCGGTCAAGGCGGTGGCGACGATCCTGGTTTTTGAGCTGGCTTTACTGCTGTCGATCAAGCGCGACCGCATGACGATGGCGGCGATCGGCGGTTTGGCGGTGTTCACCGGGCTGATGATCCTGTTCCAGCTGCTGTTCGGTTCGCCGCTGGAGGTGGCGCTGACGGGCGGCCTGCGGATGCTGGTCATGACGATGGCGTTTTTGTGTATGCTGGCGGCGACGCGTATCCAGGTATTGCCCAGACGCTGGTGGACCGTTTCCACCTGCCCTGTGAATATGCTTTTATGCTGACGACGGCGCTGCGTTTCGTGCCTAATTTCCTAGCTGACAGCGAGATCACGCTGGATGCTCAGTCCTGCCGCGGTTATTCCAACCGGGGCAACTGCGTGAAACGCCTGCTTTCGTATGTCGTGGTCATCAGACCGCTGGTCATGCGGGCGGTGGCCAAGTCCGAAACGCTGGCGCTGAGTATGGAGCTGAAGGGTTTCGGCAGCAATACTTATAAAAATATGCCGCGAGAGCCGCTGGGAGCCGCCGATTTTATCGTGCTGGGGCTGGTCGTGGTCCTGAGTACCTATCCGTTCTGGAAATAATGCCCGGCTGAAAATTTTAAATCATCCTGCAAGCAGCTGCTGCCTTAGAAAGGGAGCGGCTGCTTTTTTTTGAGTAATATAATAATTTTATTGCCTAAAAGAATATAAATTACAGTTGATAAAAATAATAAATATGATAGAATAAAATCAGCAAAGTATATAAAAATATCGAACTATTTTAAATGTATGGATAGAAGGTGGCTGTAATGGTACAATCGGGTGATACTCTCGTTTTATCTTTAGCTGAATTACTGGGCGGCAAGCAGGTGGATACCGGAGTCATCGACAGGGCTCTGGCGGAGCTCTGTTCTGCTTTTGATTTTGACGGCGGGCTGATCTATGAATTGGACCAGTACAACCATCTGCATCTGAAAGAACGCTTTCTGCGTAAGGAACTGCCTTTGCGGGGCAGCTTTCCGATAGACGCGGTCGACGCTGCTTACCGCAGCTATCTGGCTCAGGAAACCTTTGTCTGGCTGGAGCGTGGACAAAAGAGCAGCGCGGCTGAAAAGGCCTTGCTGGAGCTGTTTGCGGCGCAGTCGCTGGTAGTGGCTTCCGTAGTCGATGAAACGCTGCAGATCTACGGGCTGCTGGTATTTGTACAGCAGTCGGCCCGGCCGGTGCCGCCGGCAGGCACGCAGCAGCTGCTGAAGACAGTGCTGTCGATGTTTGGCCGGTATATAGGGGTGCGGGTCTATCAGAACAAGCTGACTTTTGCCAAAAATTCGCTGGAAAGCATTTTGGATAATACGGGTATAGATATTTATGTCAACGATTTCCATACCCATGATATTTTATATGCCAATCGTTCTATGGCGGCCCCGTACGGCGGGATTTTGCAGTTTTTGGGGCGCAAGTGCTGGGAGGTGCTGTTCCCGGGTCAAAACGGGCCTTGTGCTTTCTGCCCGCAGCAAAAGCTGATCGATGAGAACGGTGAACCGACTAAGATCTATTCCTGGGATTATCAGCGGCCTTTCGACGGTTCCTGGTTCAGGGTGTTCAGCGCGGCGTTCCGCTGGGTGGACGGCAGACTGGCCCATGTAGTGAGCAGTGCCGATATCACTGACAATAAGCGCAACGAAGCTTTGGTCGAGTATCTGGCCAATTATGATTCGCTGACGAACCTGCCGAACCGCCGGATGCTGGTGAAGGAGTGCGAGCGCCGGATCGACAAAACGCAGGAGGGCGGCGAAGGTTATCTGCTGTTTTTTGACATCGACGGTTTTAAAAAGATCAACGATACCTTTGGTCACGAAGCGGGGGACGAGTTCTTAGTGCAGCTGGGACAGTTTTTTTCCGGTATCCCGCTGCTGCATGACGCTATTTACCGCAACGGCGGCGATGAGTTCATCGCGATCATCGACGGGGATAAAACGGAAGCCAATATCCGGAATCTGGCCAGCTTTATCCATCGGCGGTTTGCCCAGCCCTGGCGGCTGAAAAGGGGCGAGGTGTTCTGCAATGTCAGTATCGGCGTGGCGCGTATCCCGAGGACGGGAGGACGGCGGAGGAGCTGCTGCTCAAAGCTGATCAGGCCATGTACAAGGTGAAAAAAGCCGGCGGTAAGGGTGTCCTGTTTGGGTACGAGCTGTAAATCGTAATAATAAAAGCCTTTATGACTTTGTCATAAAGGCTTTTTTATGCGCAGATCCTGATGATCAGTGGCGGTCAGTCTTGGCTGCCTCCAGGTAAAAGTCCAAAAACAGCTGGGCGGTGGCGCTTAACCGGTCTTTTTTGGACCAGAACAGCGTCTGTTCAAAATACAGTTCATCATCAGCCAGCAGCAGCTGCTGCAACCCTTGGGGGAAGTCGTCCCTGCCGCCGGCGGAAACGATGGCGATGCCGCTGCCGTCCTGCACGAAAGCGAGTGCGGCAGTATTGGTGGTGGCGATAAAGCGGATCTTGGGCATGAAGCCGTGCTTGAGGCAGGCTTTGCGCAGCAGGCTGTAGCAGCCGAAGTTACAGCAGACAGGGATATTCTGTAATTGTTTCGGCGTCAGCGGCTGCTGTGGATCAAGGCCGCAGTTTGCCTGCGGACTGTAAACGGCGTAAAAATATTCTTTCTGAGTTTTGTGGGCGGCAAACAGCTGCGGTGACGGCAGCGGCGCGTTGGCAAAGGCAAAATCACTGCTGTTTTCCGCAATATGTCTGGTCTGGGCGCTGACGGCTTCTTCCCGGAACTGGAAGCAGATTTCGGGATAGGCGGCCGCAAAGGGACGCAGATAGGTGTTGATGAAAAAGGTGCTTTTGGCAGGCGAAACGCTGAAGCGCAGTGTGCCGGAAGCTTTTTTATTGAAGCTCTGCATATCTAAAAGGATGGTTTCTTCGGTGCGGCAGATCTGGCGGGCCTTGCCCAGGAAGGCTTCCCCGGCTTCGGTCAGGGTCAGCTGGCGTTTGCCGCGCGCAGTCTGGATCAGCTTGGCGCCGTAATAGTGCTCCAGCGTTTTGATCTGGGCGCTGAGGGCCGGCTGGGCCAGGGCCAGTTTTTTGGAAGCTGTGGTCAGGTTCCCTGTTTCGGCGACGGTGATAAAATTACGGTAAAATTCAAAATCCATAGCTCACCTCTAAAAAATATAAGAAATTCTTATTATAATAACAAAGAAATAGTATTTTACTTTTTTATACCACCATTCTACAATAAAAATAGTTTGAGAGCAAGAAGGGGATGGGGTTATGTACGGAAGTAAACGCAAGCGCCGCCTGCACAGCGTAGCGGTATTGCTGGGACCGCTAAGCTTCGGCTTGACGATACTGCTGCTGGAATGGTTCTTTGGCTTCAAAGCGGCTGCGGCGCTGGGGACGACGGTCTGGATGGCGCTGTGGTGGATATTGCGGCCGGTCAATATTTCGGTGACGGCGTTCGTGCCGATCGGTGTCAACGCATTGTTTGACCTGATCCCGATGCAGCACGTTATCAGTCAGTATTTTTCTGAGATCATCGTGCTGCTGTTCGGCGCTGATCTGGTCTGCCTGACCTGGGCGACGACGGGACTCGACAAGCGGCTGGCGATCAAGACCCTGTGCTGTATCGGCACGTCACTGCGGCAGCAGATAGCAGTCTGGCTGCTGGTAGCGACGGTACTGTCCATCTTTCTGCCGAATGTGGTCGTCTGTACGATCTTGGTACCGGTAGCGGTATCCATGCTGCAGTTTATTGGCGAGGAAAACATCAAAAACAGTAAGCTGGCAGTGCCGATCCTGCTGGCGATCGTCTGGGGCGCGGGCATCGGCGGCTTCGGCTCGCCTTTGGGCGGGGCGGCGAACCTGGTGGCGATCAGCTATCTGGAAAAGCTGACAGGACAGGAATTTATGTATATCGACTGGGTGGTGCGTTTTCTGCCGCTTTTGGTACTGGTCCTGCTGCTGAATCTGTTTTTCCTGTTCCATTTGCCGGTGCCGGTAAAGCGCTTGGCTGGTACCAGCGAATATTTTAAGGAAATGTACGCGCAGCTGGGTACGATACGGCTGGGCGAAAAAATCAGCCTGGTGCTGTTTGTCGCGGCGACACTGCTGGCTTTTATCCGGCCGCTGTACGCCGGGTGGCTGCCGGCGCTGAAGCCTGCGTATGTCTTTCTGATCATGGGGCTGCTGGCCTTCACCTTCGAGGATGAGGACGGCAAGGCTCTGCTGACCTGGGAATTTGCGGAAAAGGGCGTTATGTGGGGCATGCTGTTTTTATTTGCCGGCGGCCTGGCTTTGGGCAGTCTGGTGACGGAAACCGGCGCGGCCCTGAAAATGGCTGAGGCGATCACGCTGCTGCCACTGACTGGCGGTCTGGAAACGGTGTTTGCTTTTACGCTGTTTTCGACGGTGCTGACCGAGATTTCCAGTAATACGGCTGCCGCCGCCATTGCTGTGCCTGTAGTGCAGAGTATTGCGCAGGCGCTGGGGCTGAACCCGATCCCGTATTTGTTCGTGGCGATCGTCGCCTTCAACAGCGCCTATGTGCTGCCGGTATCGATCAGGGCTATCCCGGTCAGCTATGGGCTGGACCCGGCCGAGCTGTTTAAAAACGGGCTGCTGCTGTCGCTGTGCAGCGTACTGCTGATCACAGTCGTTGGTTATTTGTTCATCAGGTACTGGCCGTTATTCTCGACGGTCTGAAAAGGGTCTGTCGCTCCCACTGCTGCATGGCGGTGGGATTTTTTTGTGCGGGCGCTGGCGGCACAAGGTTTGGGAAAGTATGAGCCGGAAAAAGCGTTTACCAAAAACAAGTATTTATTTAATATTACAATTTAAAGATTGCCAGTAAAAATCTTTTAGAATATAATAAAAATAGTAACTTAATATAATGATTATATTTATTATAGATAATAACGGAAAATAGAAGGCAGCTGGCAATGAAAAATAATATCTTATTAAAAACTAATTTACTCGTCAGTGTGATTTTGCTGGTTGGTTTCGCCCTGATCGCGACTTTGAGCTACCGCGCTAATTATAATGCTTCACTGGTGAAGATCAAACAGGTCTCCTCGCTGGCCTCGGAAGGTATTTATTACCGTTTGTCGACGATGCTGACCAAGCCGGTGAATATCTCGCAGACGATGGCGCATGACAGCCTGCTGATCAAGCTGCTGGAGGAAGAGGGCAGCCGTTATCGGGAGGCCGGTTACCAGGAAACGATCAGGAAGTATCTGGATACTTATAAAAATAAGTATGCCTATGATTCGGTGTTCCTGGTTTCGGCGTCCACCAATAATTATTATAATTTCAACGGTCTGGACCGCAATCTTGTCCGGGGCGAGGATGAAAACGTCTGGTATTATAATTTTCTGCAAAGCGGCGAAGAATACAGCCTTAATATCGATAATGATGAAGTTGCTGGTGCGGCCGATAAGATCACTCTGTTTGTAAACTGCAGGATCAGAGATGCGTCCGGCCGGGTGATCGGTGTAGTGGGAGTAGGCGTGAATGTCGATTATATCAAAGGCCTGCTGCAGGAATATGAAAAGGAATACGACGTTGCGACATATCTGATCAATGAAAAAGGCGAGATCGAAGTTTCCAGCCTTTATAACGGTCATCAGACGGCGGACTGGTTCAAGGTCAATGACAGCGAAGATATCCGCAGCGAGATCCTGGAATGGAAAAACGGCAGGACCAACTGGGATATCTGGATGCCGGGCGATGTGCAGAATAACGAAAAAAGCTATCTGGTCGTCCGCTATATCCCCGATCTGTCGTGGTATCTGCTGGTAAAGCAGGATACCGGCGCCTTACTGGCCGAGCTGAATGAAAAGATGCTGGAAACGGTAGTTTTGATTTCTGTGGTGATCCTGCTGATTATTCTGACTATCACTTCGGTGATCAGAAAGTTCAACGTGCGGATGACGAAGCTGCTGGAAGAACGGCAGGAGCTGTTCAAGGAAGCGACCGAGCAGATCTACGATAATATTTATGAATTGAACATCACTAAAAACAGGGCAGCCAGCAAAAAGACCGAGCTGTATTTTGAGGCGATGGGAGCTAAAGACCTGCCCTATGAGGAATTTCTGCAGGCTGTGGCCGACAGGCAGCTGCTGGAAGAATACCGGGCCGGCTATGTGGCGACGTTCAGTATTGAAAACGTGATGCGGCACTTTAAGGCCGGCAATAATTATCTGCAGTATGAATTTATGATCACAGAAAACGGCAGTGATTATTTCTGGATGCGGATCGACGCTTATATTTTCTATTCGGAAGCTGATAAGTCAGTGCATATGTTTACTTATCGTAAAAATATCGACGAGGAGAAACGCAAGGAGCTGGAAACACAAAGAAAGGCTTCCACAGATGAGATGACCGGCGTTTATACGAAAAAGGCGACGGAAAGGATCATCGACGGGGTTTTGTGCGGCAAGCTGCAGGGCAGCTACAGCTTTTTTATCATCGATATTGATAATTTTAAGCAGGCCAATGATCTGCACGGCCATATTTTCGGCGATTATTGTATCCGGGAGTTCGTGGAACGGCTGAAAAAATTCTGCCGTGAGGACGATATCATCGGCCGTATCGGCGGTGACGAGTTCGTGGTTTTCGGGACGATATCGGATGAGGAAGGCGCCCGCCGCAAAGCGGCCCGCCCGTGCCAGAAGCCTGACACCTCTGTGAGGACAGCGGCAGTTGCTGGAAAATGTCTGTCAGCGTAGGGATAGCTTTAGCACCGCAGCATGGCAGAAGCTTTGCCAAGCTGTATGAAAAAGCAGATAAGGCTTTGTATCAGACAAAGGACAAAGGCAAGAACGGTTATACGGTCTATGAGGAAAAGGAATAAAGCGGAATATAAATAAAAAGCCTGCGTTTCTAATGAAACGCAGGCTTTTTGATGTGAGGAAAGAATTTTTACGTAAGTTTTTGATATTTACCAGGGCAGTTGGAATTAGGGCATTCGGTGCGGCCGTCGCCATAATAGCCGCCTCTGTGCTCGCCGCGGTATTCACCTTTATGGTGGCGGTATTTGCGGTGGCCTTCATAGTAATGGCCGCCGCCTGCATGGTAATAGCTGCGGAAATGCTCGCGGGCAGCGTCTTTTTCGGCATCACTCATGCTGTCCCATTTGGCGCGTGCTTCTTCACGGGCTTTCTGGCGTTCTTCAGGAGTCATTTTACGCCATTCTTCACGCTGTTTTTCACGTTGTTCAAAGCGTTCTTTTTCTTCGGGCGTCATATTTTTCATGCGTTCTTCACGCCATTTGGAATATTTTTCTTCGTGTGCCTTCTGACGTTCTTCCGGGGTCATTTTTTCCCATTCAGCGCGTCTGGCTTCACGTTCCTTGACCTGCTCGTCAGTCAGCTGCGGACCGGGGTGCATGGGGCCGCCCCAGTGACGGCCGCGTTCCATATGGTAGGGACGGCCGGGATAATTGTCGCCTTCGTCGTGGTGCAGGATCGTGCCGACACGCTCGCGCATGCTGGGTTTGGTATCGGCCTGCTCGGCCGCAAAAGCAGCGGAAGCACACAGGGCGGTGAGGACACCGGCGATAACAAGGGATTTTTTCCAGGAAGTTTTTATCATAACAACATCTCCTTTAAGATTGTGATTTGAGGTTCGTTTGACCTTGTATGCTTATTGTAGAGTAAACTTATGTCAAAATTATGACGATTTACAGACTTTTTTCTGACATTTTTATTTTAGCATGTTTGGCAGGAAGAAAGCAATTTAGCTCTTTTCAAGGAATGCTTAAAGATTTTTCCATGCATTTTTCCAGAAGCAGCTGCGCCTGGCAGCAGGCTTTACGGGTCAATGGAAAATATTTTTGAATTATGTAAATAAAGTAATTGATAATTAAAATCAATTTAGACTTGTTTTTATAAAGAGAGTAGTGTATAATCAAATTAAAGGTTAGCCAGAGCTAACTAAAACGAAAATAAACTGCAATGAGCCAAAGCTTTTGGCCAAAGGAGGATCTATATGTATAAACAATATCAGCTGCCTTATGATTATGAGGCATTAGAACCGCATATCGATGCATTGACGATGGAAACACATTATTCCAAGCATCATGCGGCGTATACTAAAAACCTGAATGACGCAGCCGAAAAAGCCGGCGTGGCAGGACGGGACATCACCGAGCTGCTGGCAAACCTGGACAGTATCGCTGACAGCGGTCTGCGTAAAGCTATCAGAAACAACGGCGGCGGTTATTATAACCACAACCTGTATTTTTCGACTATCAGCCCTGACGGCGGCGGTGAACCGGAAGGCGCGCTGGCGCAGGCACTGACCAGAGAATTCGGCGGCTTTGCCGCTTTTAAGGAACAGCTCAGCGCGCTGGCGTTAGGGCAGTTCGGTTCAGGCTGGGCCTGGCTGTCTGCGGCTGCCGGCGGCAAACTGCTGCTGTCTGCCAGCCCGAACCAGGACAACCCGATCATCGAAGGCAGCAGCTTCGTGCCGATCCTGGGCATCGATGTCTGGGAACACGCTTACTACCTGAAATATAAAAATCTGCGCGCCGATTATGTGCAGGCTTTCTACAATGTTATCGACTGGAAAGCGGTAGCGGCTAATTACGAGCAGGTCCAAAACGGCTGATTATCCGGCCGATACTGAAAATAACAGAATTTATAAATCTTGAGGAGGAATCTATCATGTCTAAAAAATTATATGAAAAAATGAATCTTTATCTTGCCAATCAGGAAGTCGCTTATATCAAGCTCCATAATCTGCACTGGTATGTGAAGGGGCGCAGCTTCTTCACTCTGCATGCAAAGCTGGAGGAGCTGTATGACCGGACTGCCGAGATCATCGACGCGGTAGCTGAACGGCTGCTGGCAGTTGGTCAGGCGCCGGTCGCCAATATGAAAGAGGCTTTGGCGCTGGCGACGATCAAGGAACTGGCAGATAAGCCGATTTCTTCGGAAGAAACTGTGCAGGGGCTGATCGCCGATGTGGAATACTGGATCAGGGATACCAAAGAGATCGTGGAGCTGGCAGATGCTGCCGGCGACGGTGTGACTGCGGACCAGTTCAATGATTATTTAGGGGAATATCAAAAACTGCTGTGGATGCTCAAATCCTACATTGCCTGAAACTGAACGGATAAACTGCAACCCTCGCTGCCATAAGGCGGCGAGGGTTTTTCTATGCCCGCAGATAAATTTTGCGGATAAACATTTTTTTGACACATCTTTGTGTTATATTGATTGCAGACAAGTACGGACCTTATAATATACTTACAGGGAGCTGAGCTGTGCGGAGAATAATTTATCCCCGTACGCCAAAATAAGTATATAATGGTAATAATACATTTACGAGGTGCAGCGATGAATAAAATTTTGATTGCTGACGATAATCAGCAGATAACTTCTATTTTAGCAAATTATGCCCGCAAAGAGGGTTTCGAGCCATTGGTGGCTCTGGATGGACAGCAGGCGCTGGAGCTGTTTGAGCAGCATGAAAAAAATATCGACGTGGTACTGCTGGACGTGATGATGCCGAAGCTGGACGGGTTCGAGGTCTGCCGTGAGCTGCGCCGCCGGTCGATGGTGCCGATCATTATGGTCACGGCCCGCGGTGAAGATTTTGAACGGATCATGGGGCTGGATATCGGCGCTGATGATTATATCCTGAAACCTTTTTCAGCAGGCGAGGTCATGGCGCGTGTCCGCGCTATCCTGCGCCGGGTCCAGCCGCGCGAAGCCGAGCAGCAGAATCTGTACAGCGTCGGCAATCTTGTGATCGATCTGGACAAATATCTGGTCACGATCGGCGGCGCGGACGTGACGCTGACGAAAAAGGAAGTAGAGCTGCTGTGGACTTTGGCTAAAAACAGCAGTAAGGTGTTTTCGCGTGAGAACCTGCTGGACAGTATCTGGGGTTACGATTATTTCGGCGACAGCCGGACTGTGGATTCACATATCAAGCGCCTGCGGGCCAAGGTGGATAAGTTTGAACACGAGGAGTGGGAGATCAAGACCATTTGGGGCGTAGGCTACCGTTTCGAGGAGAAAGAGCATGCGCAATAAAATCGCCTGGAAGCTGACGCTGTATTTTGCAGCGGTACTGCTGATTTTTGCTTTGGTCGTGGGCGGCACCTTTATGCATTTTTTCGGCAAGCATACGCTGGATCTGAAAAAGAAAGAGATGCAGGTGCGGGCAACGAAGATCGCCGAGGTACTGCAGGATAATATGTCGCGGCTGCAGAACCGTTACGGCGGGGTCGGCAGGCGGCGCTTCCTTCCCGCG
>ERZ859817.624-NODE-624-length-20755-cov-2.471643_pt1 | contig 20755 bp, 21 predicted proteins | sample MGYA00509986_ERZ859817 | MGnify/ENA primary metagenome ERZ859817 (study PRJEB30046, sample SAMN00715155) | human gut metagenome | study: EMG produced TPA metagenomics assembly of the A metagenome-wide association study of gut microbiota in type 2...
GCCCTCGCATTTTTCCGCGATTCGACCTCGCACCTGACGCGAGCCCCGTATTTTTCCAAGATTCGACTTCGCACCCGACGCGAGGTCGAATCTTGGGGAAATGCGACACATCCCCTCTCTTACAAGGCCATGAAACAATCCTCAACGCTTGGCTCAAGGCGTTCGATGCTTACGTCCGCGTAACCTTTGCCTTTCAGATATTCCTGTAATCGCCTCATGACATCCTCCCCATCCCTCCTCAACGTAAGATGATGAGCATCTCCAAAAGCGAAACACGAGTTTGTATCCGGGAACTCCCGCAAGTCTCCCAACAACTTATACATCGACGCACATCGCACCGCGTATAGCCGCCTATCGAATGAGGTACGGATACCTACCGGCGTATCGATAGACAGGCATTCCCCAGAACGCACCAAAGCGATACGGTCGCAACGGGAGGCCTCATCCATATAAGGCGTAGAGACAAGTATCGTAATGCCTTGCCGTTTCAGACGATCCAGCATATCCCAAAACTCGGAGCGGGAGACAGGATCGACCCCCGTCGTAGGCTCATCCAAGAACAAGACATCCGGACGATGGATCAAGGCGCAACTCAAAGCCAGCTTCTGCTTCATACCACCGGACAGCTTCCCCGCCCGCCGATGCTTGAACGGCTCTATCTGACTATAGATATCCCGTACCAGATCGTAGTTCTCCTCGATCGTCGTATTGAAGACCGTAGCGAAGAAGTTCAGGTTCTCCTCTACCGTCAGGTCTTGGTAGAGCGAGAAGCGGCCGGGCATATACCCTACCCGCCGGCAGATCTCCTTCAAGTCTTTCACCACGTCCAAGCCGCAGACAGAGGCGGTACCGCTATCGGCCAGCAACAACGTGGTCAGGATACGGAACAGGGTGGTCTTTCCCGCCCCATCCGGACCGATTAACCCGAACAACTCACCCGAGCCGATCTCCAGCGACAGATCCCGCAAGGCCTCGACATCGCCATAACGCTTGGTGATATGATTTATATGAATCTCGTTATTCATATTTAATCTCCCCATATTGCCCGATCTTCAGATAACCATCGTTGCGGACGGCGATCTTGATGGCATATACCAAATTAGCCCGTTCGTCCTTCGTCTGGATACCTTTCGGGGTAAACTCGGATTTATCGGAGATCCACGTGATCGTACCGGGGTATTCCCGGCGATCATTCCCATAGTCGGCGAAGACCTTGAGAGATTGCCCTAATTTCAGGTGGGATAACTGATCCGCCGTCACATAGGCACGGAGATAAAGCAAGTCCGTATCGGCGATCTTGTAAAGCGGTTTGCCTGCCGCCGTCACCTCTCCCGGCTCGGCGTATTTCACCAATACCGTACCGGTCTGGGGATTGAGGATACGGCTTTTCATCAGTTGATCATCCAATTGCATGATCTGGTATTGCAGGCCCTCCGCCTCGGCGTCGGCACCTCCCGTCGTCTTGCTTAAGGAGGAGTATTGGGCATCCAGTTGTTTCTGGAGATATTTGATGTTATTCACGATATCGTCCAGTTGCTTTTGGTTACCCGCTTTCGCACGCACCAAATTCTCTTGTCGCTGCTGCTCGGTCTTGGCCGTGGCGATTTGTTGTTCCAAGACAGCGATCTGCTTACGGATATCCGGCTTGCGAATATCTACTGAGCGAAGGCTGGCAGAGAGTTGCATCTTCCGCAGAAAAAGCTGGGTGCTATCCACGTAACCCACGATGGCGCCGGCATCCAAGCGATCGCCCTCCTCGATATTCAGTTCCATGATCTTACCGTTGGCTTCCGAAGATACCAAGATCTCGGTTGCCTCAAAGGTACCGGAAGCGTCAAAATCATTGTCTGTATTACCGCAAGCCGTCCATAGAAGGCTGCATAAGCTGATAAAAATCAAATGTCTCATAAATCAATTGTATTTGTCATACTCTATTTAATTCGTTGTATACATATAATTATAAATGGTCATCAAGCGCTGTACACGGTGCGCCGCGGCGGCTTGCCGGGCCCTGTCCTCGGCGTTGATCTCCCGGATTAGGTCCGTGACGGAAATCACGCCATTCTCCAGCTTCACCTCCGCCGCCTGCTTGATGCTTGTTCTCAGACGGATGATATCGTCATCGGCACGCATCAGGTCCGTCATTTTCTTTATCTCCGTGTTTTGCTGCAAAAGTTGCAGGCGGGTATTGAATAAGAAGGTCTCCCGTTGCACATCAATCTGGCGACGGCTTACCTCGATCTTCCTCCAGTCGTTCTTCAGCGTGTACAACTTCCCAGATTCCAAGAAAGACGGACACCGGCCACATAATAAGGCTCGAAACTATCCTCCAGCATGTTCAAGCCCGGCCGGCCGTAACCACCTTGTACGAAAGCTCCGATACGAGGCATCAAGCCCGCCGTTACCTGCTTGTTTTGCGTCTCGATCCATTCGCTCTTAGCATCCAAGGCCCGTAATTCCGGACGGTTGATTTGCGTGGACAATGAACGCTCGGGTGACTCCGGAGTCTTCAAGACCACTTGATCCGTCAGCGGTTTATTGATAAAGGTCGCCAACATCTGCCGATATGCCGTGCGAGACGCTCTTAGCTCAATCTCATTTTGGCGGGCATTCAGCAGTTCCACTTCCATACTTTCCAGATCCGATTGATTCGCCACGCCATTGTCTATCATCGCCTTGATACGCTCGATATTGACCTGCAACTCCTTTTGAAGCAAAGCGTTCTGACGTATCAACTCGTCTTGCAGCAGGCAACCGAAGTAGATTTGATTCACCCGGTCGTTCAGCGCATACAACTCACTTTCCAATTGCTCCCGGTTGGCGATCGCCTCGGCACGAGTCAAGGCACGAGCCGAACGGGTACTACCGCCGTCCCAAATCGTCTGGTCCACCTGCGCCACGACTTGATACTGATCCTTGCTCAAGCTAGGGATCTCAAAGCCGGGAAGAAGCGAGGAGATCTTATCGCCATCCAAAGGCAACTTCGTCACGTCGCTCTGATAGCTTGCCTTACCGCTTACCGAAAGCTGGGGAAGCCAAGCCTTGCCCACATTACTCAAGCTATAACGCTCCGTCTGATCGATCAAACCCATTTGATGAATCTGCGGATAATTCGCCCTCGCCCACTCGTAACACTGGGTGATCGTGACCGATTCCTGTCCGCTAACCCTTCCGGCATAACCCAACAGGCTAATTAACAATAATACATATACACCTCTCATATACTCTATGATATGTTTATTAAATTGAACAAATCCATCATCTGGCATCCGGGACCATCAGCTGGGTTATTACCTCGACGACCAAATCCCTGCGCCTATCCATATATTCCTCAAACCGCCCCATATCGTTATCCAAAAAAGCCGCCGCTAGTGGCTTGCGGATCAACAACGGGAAGACCACTAGGCTCACCAAGGTCGAAACCAAATCTATGACCGGCATCTTCCGTAGAAGCCCCTTGTCCATCTCCTCCTCTATCTGACGACGAAGACGCAAGATGGGCTGTATTTTTTTCGGATCTTTCAGCACGGTCTGGAATAAACGTTCCGGATCTCTGTTTAACTCGCCCACCACAAAATTCGGGAACATCGGGTTCGCACGAACAATTCCCATATACAGATCAACGATCACCGGCATTTTCTCCAGCATCGTACTCTTCTCATCCAAAACCCGATCGATGTTCGGCAACAATGAAGAAAGCAATTGTCCGAAAATAGCGTCGAACAGAATCTCTTTCGTCCTATAATAATAATGTAAGGCCGTCCTGCCAATACCCACTTCTGCCGCCACGTCACTCATGGTAGCCGCCTCGTACCCCTTTCGGACAAACACTCGCTTCGCCGCTTCTATGATGCGAGGCTCCATCTCATTCATGTCTTTCGCTTCCATAATTAAATGTTATTTTTTGTTTTGTCACTATCGTTTGTCATTATAGTTTGACACATGCGTCAAAAGTAGTATAAAAAAATTACATAGCAAATAAAACCTAAGTTTTCTTGCTATGTAATCCTTCTTAAATAATTATTGGATCGTGCGAGCCTCAACTCCTTCGGTCGTAATCTCCACAGGATTGATCAATCCCTCCTCGTTAAACGTCATCTTCTCAATACAAGTCTCCCGGTGGTCACGTGTCTTGACCCCGGCCGGCCGGCGATGGTACACGATGTAGTAATCTTCCGAATTCGGCACATGCATGATCGAGTGGTGACCCGCTCCGTTGGCGATATCGAAATTTTGCCGCAAGACCTCCCCGATACGATTGAACGGGCCAAAAGGAGAATCGGAGATGGCGTAAGCGACCTTGTAATCCGGTCCGGTCCAACCACCCTCACTCCACATGAAGTAATATTTACCATTCTTCTTAAACATAAACGGGCCTTCCACGTAATCCTTGGGAGTTACCTCTTTATAAATCGTTCCGTCCTCGAACGGTATAAGTCCGGTAAAGTCTTTATTCAAGCGTACCATGTTGCAGTGTTTCCAACCACCGTAATACATATAATACTCATCATTGTCAGCGTCGTGGAAAACAAACTGATCGATCGGCTGCGCCCCGTTCACGATCTCGTTGATCAGCGGCTTACCCAGCAAATCCTTATAAGGCCCTTCCGGACGATCGCTCACGGCAACACCGATGCCTCCGATCTCTCCCTCGTGCACGTCATTCGCCCCAAAGAAAAGATAATACTTACCGTCCTTGTTGATTACCGAAGGAGCCCACATAGCGATCTTCGCCCATTTCACCTCTGCCGTATCAAGAATGGCGGTATGCTTGGTCCAATTCACCAAATCCTTGGAAGAGAAGCAATCGAAGAAGGTTTGCTTCTCATATAAATCACTCGTAGTCGGGTAAATCCAATAGGTATCCCCGTAAATAATTCCCTCCGGATCGGCGTACCAACCCTCGAATACAGGATTACCACTCTTCGCTACCTCTTCGCTTGGAGCCTGTTTAGGACCGCCGCAGGACATCAAGGCACCGGCCATCAATACTGTGTAAAACAGGCTTTTCTTTCCGTTTATCATCAATAGTAGATTATTTATTAGTAAATCAAATAGTATCTTTTAATTATTCGAGTTCTCCATGTTCTTCGCCAAACCACCTTCCGAGGTCTCCTTATAAAGACTGGGCAAATCATTACCTGTCTGGCGCATCACCTCAACCACCTGATCAAAACTTACCCGGTGTTTTCCGTCGGAGAAGTTCGAGAACGTATTCGCGTCAAGCGCACGGGCAGCAGCAAAAGCGTTTCGCTCGATACAAGGGATTTGTACCAAGCCACAAACAGGATCGCAAGTCAATCCCAAGTGATGCTCCAATCCCATCTCGGCGGCATACTCGATCTGCGCGGGCGTACCACCAAACAACTGACTGGCGGCAGCGGCAGCCATAGCGCAAGCCACGCCAACCTCACCTTGGCAACCTACCTCTGCCCCCGATACGGAGGCATTCGTACGCACCACATTTCCAAACAAGCCTGCCGTAGCCAACGCACGCAATATACGGGAATCACGGAACTCACGCGTCTCCTTCAAGTGATAAAGGACCGCAGGCATTACACCGCAAGAACCACAAGTCGGAGCGGTCACGATCTTCCCACCGCACGCATTCTCCTCAGACACCGCCAAGGCATAGGCATACACCATTCCCCGGCTCTTGATACTGCTGCCATAACCTTTCGCACGGATCATATAATCGGAAGCCTTACGACGAATGCCCAAACCTCCCGGCAAGATGCCTTCCGCTTCCAGGCCACGACGAACCGCATCCTGCATCACTTCCCATACCTCAGCCAGATAATCCCAGATAGAAGGGCCTTCGTGCTGCTCGACATATTCCCAATAGGAATGGCCAGTCTTCTCACACCAAGCCTGTATCTCCTTGATCGTATGCATATCGTATACTTGCTCCGTCCTCAACTCATTGAAAGACTCGTTCGCCAAGGTTCCCCCGCCGATACTATATACGGTCCACGTATCCAGCTCCTCGCCACTCTCATTATACGACTCGAACAACATCCCGTTCGGGTGGAACGGCAAGAAAGTCTTGGGTTCCCAAGTAATATTTGTCTTCGCGACCGGCTGTAATACCTCAAGAATAGCTGCGTCCGTCATATGGCCTTTTCCCGTAGCCGCCAGACTACCATATAAGGTTACGTTAAAACGAACAGCGCCCCGGTTACGTTCCAAGAACATTTGTGCCGCACGCATCGGCCCCATAGTATGACTACTTGAAGGGCCATGACCCATCCGGTATATTTGTTTGATTGATTCCATCTTTCTTCGATCTAAGTTTTCTTGTTTCTATACTTTAAGGAAAATATTATGTTTATAAAACGCATACAAAAGTACATAAATTACCGATACATTGCACATGGCAATGAGCACCGGATAATAATTTCCTAAATATTGCTGGGTTCCGAAAAACAAGGATTCGCCGATACACCTAAAACTTACCACGTTAGTGAGCATATAAGCCAGTATTGAATTCATGCCATACACTTTCAGCCAAGTCGTATACTTTCGATGCCCTTTATAGTCGATCCAATAATAGAACAACCCCATAAGCAAGAAACAGTACCCACTGCTCACCAATACCATCGAACTAGTCCACAGTTTCTTAATAACGGGAAGCTCGATACCCCAAAGCCATCCGGCGATAACCATACCCAGACCAATACCGAATAACATCCGTAATTTGAGCCGCTCGGAATATAATTTGTTCTTTAGGATATATCCGGCGAACAACCCGGTCAACACGGTTACCCCGAAATTCAAGCTGCTCAGTATCCATGTATAACGATACCAAGTAGCGAATATCACCTCCCCGTTCTCCACCGTCGCCCCATCCCGGAAACGTCCCAGTACGGTGCGATCGATCCATTCGGCCAAATTACTATCCGGTGTGTACGAACCTCCCCCATAGTTACCGACCGTAATAAACTCCATCGCTCCCCAAAAGATTAATAAAAGAGATGCCGCTATACCGATCTGTACCCGTATCCTTACATGCAAGAATAACAAGGAAGCAATCAAATACCCCATAGCGATCGACTGCAAAGTATTTGAATACAGATAAACCCGATCCGGGTCCAAAGCCAATAAATTACCTTGGCACATCATACCGAAGACCCAAAGCAGTAGCACCCGTTTCCCGATCCGCCGATATACCGCCATCTTATCGGGCATATCCTTATAACGAGACAAAGAGAAAGGCATAGAAACTCCCGCCATGAATAAGAATAAGGGCATCACGAGATCCCACGTAGAGAATCCCTCCCATTCCACATGCGAGAATCCCCACATAAAAGAATTAAACCAAGGCATATCGATCGCATGGGCCAGCGGATGCAACACCATCTCCAACACCACTAAGCAAAAAAGGTCGAAGCCACGGAGTACGTCCAATGACTCCAACCGATTTAATTTCTTCTTCTCCATCCGTCTATTATACTTTCAAGAAAATACGTTGGCGATATAAGAAATACAAGAATCCCCAACAAACAGCGATATATGCGATAGCGCTAACCAAAGGCTGGGCGGTCTCGGGCATCAATTTCGCCAACCCTCCGAATATAGCCTCGGAAGTATAGGAGAAACGGATGAAACGCTGTGCCAAATAGATCGTAATAGAGTTCATGCCGATCACGGTAAAAAACAAGGTCCATTTACGCCACCCCAATACATCTATGATATAGAAGAACAAAGCAAACATCCAAACGGAATAAGCACCTACCACACAGACAAAAGAGCTTGTCCATAGCTTCTTATTGATAGGGAAGACCAAGCTCCATAACAAGCCGACGATCAACAATACAGCTCCCGCTCCTACTAAACAAAGCACTTTCTTTCGGTCGGTCAGCCCCTCTTTCCGTAACTTAATCCATTCACCGGTGAACATACCCAACATTGCCGTGGCAATTGCGGGAACGGTGGAGAATAAACCCTCCGGATCAAAAACAGTCTCGTGCAAACGTCCGGGAAGAAACAGGCGGTCAATATACCCCACCAAGTTCCCCTCGAGCGTGAACGGCCCCGCTCCACCGGCGTCCGGCACAGGCACAAAAGCCATCGCCAGCCAAAGCCAACCAAGATAAGAACCGTTATCCCCGCACGCGCTTTCCAACCGAAACGGACAAACAACAAGGCCGCGAACATCCATCCCAACCCGATACGCGCCAGCACGCTTGCGCAACGCAGGTGGTCAAATTCAAACGACAATAGCCCGTTATATACCAATCCCAAGAAAACCAAGGTAATCCCCCGACGGACGATCTTCTTATAAATCGCCCCTTCCGTCATACCTTTTCCTCGTTGCTTCTCTAGTGAGAACGGAAACGAGATACCCGCAATAAAAAGGAACAATGGGAAGATCGTGTCGTGATGCGCCAATCCGTTCCATTCCACATGTTCCATCTGCCCGGCTATCGCCTGAAAAAAAGGATTCGGAAACAATGTCGCCAAAGCGACAAATAAAGAAGCACCGCCCATAATAAAGAGCATGTCAAAACCCCTAAGGGCATCCAATGATTGCAACCGCTGGGGTTGTTGTTTTTGTTTTTCCATATAATCTATTTACATTTAAAGTCAACACAAATATACTCAAACTCACTTACATACGAATGGGGTTTGACATAAAAGACGCTCCTAATCTTTCCCCTCGCATTTAGCCTCCAGTTTTTCAGCGTACGCCTCTTTCCTCATCAGATATAGATGAATAAAAAGGAGTTATAAAGTTCAGAAAACCATAGCGCTTCTAACGTAGATATCAATAAACTTTTCCCAAAACGGCGAGGACGACTCAGAAAGTAAGGCTTACCTTTCGTCACCAATTGGTAAATCAAGGCAGTCTTATCCACATATAAATAGTTCTCATTCCGAATATTTTCAAAACTCTGTATTCCTATCGGTAATTTACGCATAGTCGTCATAACCTTTTTTCTTACTACACCTGTTGTTGAACAAAGATAGAACTTTTTTCCGGAACAAGCCTCCGATTATAGCTTTCATTCTATGAAATACTCAATTTTTTCTACACTAATAGAGGGCGATATTTTACTTTCCATAAGCTGGAAGTAGAATATCGCCCTCTATTTTACAAGACAGTTTGTCTATGAGTAAGCACTAGATCTAAGGCATACAAATATTTCACTGAGTAAGATCACCTCATAGCCTTAGCAAAAGCTCTAATCGCATAATGAATAAAATAATAAACAGCCTTATACACCGGCAAATCCATCTCATTTCTCAAAATGTTCCACTGCCAACGCATGGCTTTTAATTTATTCGAAGAGACCGAATGGTCACCAACTCGGTAAAGAGCCGTCACCGTATTTGTGTTCCGCGCTTTATACCCTTGCTTTAAGATAGAAAGCCAACATACATAATCCTCATGCCCAATTTCCTTGAAAAATATCTTTCCCGTCAAGGCTGAATCATACATGGCTGTCAAGCATCCTATACAATTCCCTTTCAACAACAAACGATAATCAACCTCACAAGGAGCCATTACCTCACGCCCGCATCGCTCTCCGCCTAGACTTACTTTCTCATAGTTAGAGAAAACAATAGCGACCTCGGATTTCTCGAAGACTTTTAACTGATCGCTTAGCTTATTCGGTAACCATATATCATCGCTATCCAAGAAAGCAATATACCGTCCTTTCGCTTCCTTTATTCCCATATTACGGGGTAACGTAGGCGAACCGGATGGTTTATCCGTCCGTAAATATCGAATACGGGAATCTATTCTCGCATACTTTTGAATGATTGAGAGTGAATCATCACTAGAACAATCATCCACAATAATCATCTCCCAATCCCCAAACGATTGAGCCAATACGGACTCAATCGCTTGGGATATAAAAGGAGCCGCATTATAACACGGGGTTATAATGGATACAAGAGGCAACACGTTAAATACAAATGATTATTTAAATAAATAACGTTTCAACTTAGCGAATGCCTTAAGCGAACGTTTCAAGTCTGAAGGATTACGCAAACCGACTCTCAGCCTGTGTAAAATGTAACTGGCACGTAAATAATATTTCTTCCGTGCCCTATTACAGAAATCAACCATTTCCCCTGCGGAAAGATCCGGTAAAGACAATACGGTGTTATGTGTACCATCCGGCAAACAATACTTCTCATAATCCGTCTCTATATAGTTATTTTCCCTCGCCCACTGATAAGCCTCCGTACCGGGATAAGGTATCAACGGGAAAAACTGGGCGGTATCCGTATTCAACCTTAACGCTAACCGAAGAGTCTCTTCCATGGTTTCCCGGGTTTCGCCTTGGTTACCGACCATATAACAAGCATGTATTAACAAGCCCGCCTTTTTAGCGTTGGCAACATACTGATAGAAATATTCCACCTTCGTTCCTTTCTTGATGTTATCCAATATCTGTTGGCTACCACTCTCTATACCCGGAATAATCAAACGACATCCGGCCTTTTTCATAGCCAACATCGTTTCCAAATCAAGGTCCACACGAGCATTACATAACCATTTCAGCCGTTTATTCAATTTCTTTTCCACTAACAAACGACAAATGTCCAATACTCGCTTCTTATTGGCTGTAAATGTATCATCCTCGATTACTACCTCCTTCACATCTGGGAAATTAGCGGCAATGTATTCGAACTCGGCCACCACATTCTCTGCGGATCGTGCCCGAAAAGCATGCCCATGCATCGTTTGCGGATAGACACAGAAATTACAACGGAAGGGACATCCACGCCCGGTAAATATCTGGATAGAGGGATATGTGGCAGCAGCGAAAAAGTAATCCCTCTCATTTAAATGTTCCTTGATAAATTGTGAGGCAAAAGGAAGATCATCCAAATTCTTCATCGGTGGCATATGCGCGGTTCGTACAAACTCCTTCCCGTCCCAAAAACAAAGCCCTCGAACCTCCCGCAGATCCTTTCCTGCGTCCAGAACATTCGCTAGCTCATTCACGATACAATCATATTCCCCAATAGCGACCGCATCCACCGCATTCGAATAACCCAACGTCTCTTCTGCGCAAGCCGAAGGATGAGTCCCCACAAGCACGACAAACGAGTGAGGATACAATGCCTTCAGCTTCCCGGCAAAAGCAACGTCACTTTTAATGGAAGGCGTACTTGTATCTAAAACAAACAATGAATGCTCATTATCCGTCTTCCGAATAATGTTTAAAGACCGTTCCTCATTTAACTGTTTAGCTGGAGCATCCAAAAAAGAGACATTATGTCCCTGTTTGCTTGAATACAAAGCCGCATAAATCAGCCATAGAGGATAATATAAAGCCCCACTTTTCGTAATTGCCGGACTACGGGACTCACGAGAGAATTTTCCATACTCAGCTTTGAAAGGGGGATTAATGAAATAGATGTTCATGATTTATCAAGTTTACTTATTAAGTATATAATCTTATCCTTTGGAATCCATGGATAATGAAATCAGCAAGTCATATATTTTCTTGCCCTGCTTCGTATTATCGTATCGCTCCCGAAAAGTGCTCGCTATTTCCGATAATCTGTCAAGAGATATCGGGTTCGTCAACAAGCGTTCTATCTCATTCGCCATCGCCTTGTCGTCCGTAGCCGGCTCATAATAATTCAAGAGCCCCATCGTCGTCTCGAACAAAGCCGTTTCCTTATTCGTCAATACCGGTGTACCATAGATAGCCGCCTCGATAGGGGTATATCCGAATCCCTCCATCAAGGACGGATGGATAAACAAATCCGCTTGATTGTAATACTGAGCCAAAGTCTCGTCAGAAACAGGTTTCGTTACATGGTAAATCCGGGATGAAAGGTTTTCTTCTTGGATAAAAGGTAACGCTTTTTCGGTCCAGACGGGCCTTGTCTTTCCGATGATCACCAAGGTGTGAGGAATTTTATCTTTTAGGCGATTAAACGCTCTCAGTAAGGTCATCACATTCTTGTGTTCCATCAAGGAACTGACGTACAGTAAATATTTCCCTTTAACAGGAAGCGTATCCCGTTTTTGGGGAAGTTGATCGACTACAACCCCGTTATAGATGGTATTTAGCTTTCGGGGAGAAATGAACGGATAAGTCTTGCGCACGTCCTCTCTCACGAAGTCGGAAATGACAATCGAAGCCTTGCATCTCCATAAGGCCAAGGGATAAAAGAAACGGCAAGCCCATAAGCGAAGCCCTTTATAGATTCGTAACCCCTGTAAATCATGGAGAACAAGAACCGTCTTATCCCGTCTGTGAAAACAGAAGTTCGGGGGAAATACATGAGGAACAAAAAGAACATCATGTTCTATGTTCTTTACAGTGTTCTTCCAATGTCGGAAATTCCGCAAAAGAGTCATAGGATTCCTCCCCGTATCAAAAGCGATTTCCAAACAAGGATATTCCGGAAACGTGACGTGCACATGATCGTATATCCGGGCATCACAGAGAATCGAGATATCTTTATAGCCGTTTTCTTTAAATCCGGCCAATATACGTAAACCGTATACGGTAATCGCGTTGTACGGTTGATTGCAACCGGACAGGTCAAACAATATATTCATATGATTGGATTAACTAGAAATGGAACGGTATCAGTTTTCCGTCTGGAATTGATAACACTGAATATACCTGTATCAAGACATATCCAAACAAGAGATATGCTATGATCAAACGGTTCTCTTTACGTGAGGGCAAACTGGGTAAACCTGCCAAGGTCATACATTCTACAAACCGATAGTTCAAGGAGAGGCGAGTAGCCACGATTTCTATCTGCCCAAACAATAGATAAATAGCCATATTAAATAATGCGCTCCAAAGAAAGATATTCTTTAGTCGATCATCGATCTTCATCCGAGGTACAGCGTAAACGATTAACCCCGTGATCATGACTCGATGAACCGTACTAAAAGAATAAAGAATATTTCCATTGTAAAAGTCATCCATACTATAATCCATGACCTTTTTCACCGCATACAGATCTCCTCCAATCTTGCTTATTAAAGGATCTAAGACATCGACAAACAGCAAGACAACATAAATGAACAGGAATATGAGCTGTATACCTTGCGTACAAGGTCTGCCCACAAAAAACGCAAAAGGAAGGAATACCAAAGCCGAATTATGAACCGATATGGCTAACCCTATAAATATCCAATAAAAGAACATCTTCCCCTTCCATGCGTGATAAACGGCTACACCAATAAATCCCAACGCAAGTCCCTGACGGATACCATTCATCTCATAAGACAAGAACCAGAAACCCAAGTAAATCATCAAAGACAAATATGGATTGGGGGACATCTTACGAAACACATAGTATTTCGTAAAGAAGGACAAGGAAAACACCAATACGATCAGATGAAAATAGTCTCCTCCGAACCACTTAATGATCCGGATAAGTTCAGAGAATCCCGCCTCCATGGTTTCGTCCCCATGCAGGAAAATACGTAAATAGGCATAGTAATCGGCTCCGACACCCTCGCCCCGTAATGCGCCAACGACAAAACAAAGCAATAGCAGAATGACGACAAGAGGGGTACACCGCCTTTTGTTAAGACGAATAAACGCTATGACGAAAGATAATATGGGAAGCGTATAATAAATCATCACATGGATACAGGAAATGTAACAAAGCCCATTATACGGCCTCGCAACGTATAATAATAATACTTCGTATGCCGACTCAGCAAGCAACCGCCGACCGAACGAAGTACATAATAAATAAACCTAAACAGGAAAGCGTAATGTTTACGTCCTACCACCTCTTTCTTGAACAAGGCTCCGAATCCCAACCCATAAGCATAGGCCTTAGGGATGTTAACGAATACATCCGCTATATATGGATGATTAATATAAGTGTCCCGCAGAAATATCCCGACATCTTTTTCATCAAGGATCTCCCACAGGTAGTCGCTTTCCTCACCAGATCCCCAATAGGCACCTACACCCAAACGGACATCGAAACGAGCCTCCGTCTTTCGGACAAAAATATTATTTGAAAAACAATATCTTAATGTCTTGTTACGTGAAATTAGCTCTCTCTCCGAAACCTTCCAAACCCTTCCATCAAAAGCGTCCTTGACAGCCGTGGCGACAAGAACAATATCCTTTTGCCGCTGGAAAACATCGATGACCTTCTCCAAGACATCCTCCTCGTAAAGCAATCATCATCAGGGAAAGCGACGATCTCTCCCCGGCTATAATCCAGACCGATATTTCGGTTCAGGGAAAGCCCTTTTGCCTCGCTTCGGATATATTGGATCGTTAAGCGGGAAGCGTACTCCGCAACCATCTCCCGCAATATGAAATGCGGATTCTGGTCGACCAATATAAACTCAAAGTCTTTGTAGCTCTGCCTCGCGAGAGAACCCAATAACGTTCGTACTTCTTCCGTGCGCCCATAGGTCGCGGTAATTAAAGATATCATTACGTCGTAAAATTAAGTGTATGATTCATTCCGTTCCCTTACCCGTTTAAGTGACTCAGTAATCTTTTAAGAGCCTCCACTCCGAACAAGAATACTCTATTTATATATCTATAACCCATCGTTGTCCTGAGAGTAAAATAGACGGATCCTCTACGCCAATTAACTGTATGTCGCTTCAATTCCATAGGCGACAATCTTTTTACGATATAGGCGTAGTGGCCCTTTTTGCTATTTACCCTTATCGCACGTAGGGCTTTCAAATAAGAATATACAGGTCGTTGGCTGAAATAAGCGAGCGATTGGGTCGCAAGCGCAAGTGTTACGGGTAAATGCAGGTATAAATAATTCCTCATGAATAAACGGGTAAACAAAGCGACGGTCTCCTCGTGACAGGTCATGAGATCCCGTGTATCGCCCTCCTTTTCTCCATTTTCAAATACGGGCCGTACTCGCCCGTCATCTTCAAGATAAGCGATCGTCCGCTTATGTGGAGAAACGGAAAAATACTGTTCGAGAATACTACCCAACTCATCACTGATGTATCGTAAAGACGAACTGAGGCGCATACGCTCCGCGTAATATAAGGCATGGTAGTCTCCTGCCTCCTGGATCGGTTTCCGTTCATCCACCACCTCCAGATAATACCCTTCCGCTGGCCTGAATCCCCCTTGTCTCAAAATAGCGTTTATCGCTTGTTGGCAAGAACGTGTACCCCGGATATCTACCACGACCGTCTTGTGAATCGGATCCGCCAATCCCTCTTGTATGAAGTATCTCAAAATAAGGTCTCTTTGCGTGTCATGATAACGAGACAATATCGCCAACACCTCCGGATTGGCGAACAGCTCTTCTCCTTTTCCGCTTCCACTTCCACTTCGCATGACGCATTCCACCTCATGCCATGTCTCTGAGGTGATGAAGTTCCCTAATATGTCAAGCTCAGTTTCATCCGTAAAACCGAACATTGTCTTTCTCAAAGACAACAGGCTATCCGGAGTGATCGCTGGCAACCCGGGTAAATACAAGGATGAGCGGGATACATAAAGATACTTCATACGCAAGCCGGGAAATTCACCTTCCAACTCTTTCGCTATCCGATAAAGGATATAGCCATCACGTGCGAGGAAAAAGAGGCTTCTGATCCCCCTGCTGACGGCATCTCGCAAGACATGATAAACGAAGGCCACATATAGCGGGGCTATCAAGTCCGCAGCGAAAGCGTAACGCGGCTCGTCAGGAAACGCAAGCCGTACGGCCCTCGATAAACCAGCCAGGTGCTGGTTGACGAAAAAGCCGGGGAAATAATCCTGCCGTACCAAGAAACGCTCATATACGGAATACACATGATGAATAAGCGAGGCCTTGATCCCCATACGACGCGGTATGCGATAATCGCTATGCCGGTTATCTCCCCAATGATACCAATCCTTGAAGCGTAGTCCGTTTTCTGCCGCTATATGTTTATACAGGTTTCCCGTATGCTTGGTTTTCCCACAAGCCGAGGAGACATATAGCTTATCCCCTTCCCGCCAAAAGCCATGCTCGATCAGCAATTCCGACAAGAACGTTCGCGGCAGATACATATCTGAGATATAATAAACGCTATGCCCTTCCCGATGCAGCGTTTTTATCTTCTCCCGGATGGCATACACGGGAACCAATTGCTCCCGCTCTACCTGCATCTCCAAACGTGCGATCTCAGTCTTTGATTGGGCGGTCAACGCCATGAAGTCACAACAAACGTAAATAGCCTCCAGCGTTATTTCCTCTACCTGAGACAAGGCACGGGCTTTCCGCTCCCCTTTAACCCGTTCCAACGCAAAATCAGCCCGTGCGCTCTCGTCGCTATTCGCTCCAAGAACACGATAAGCCAGAAGATCAAATACGTTACGAGGGGCACCGCAAGCCCGGATAAAGCAGGTGTCGAATAGATCGAATGAATAAATCACACGTGTATTCCTTTTCATAAATCAATGCGTGATGGTATAAATCATATATCAAAGAGATTGTTATTTTCTCTTTTTGATCATGTCAATCAAGTAGTGTATTTCCTCGGACCGAGTTAATAAGGAGATACCCGTATAGAGGACACATCCAAGTGGTACGCCCAAGGCGATCCGCAAAATATCCGAATCAACTGCGTAGTTCAATAGATAGACGACACCACCCATCGACAGAGCCCGCAACAAGATAGGTACCAAGACACGCATCTCGTTTTTGAACGTAATAGCCGGAAGGAGTCTTCGGGTGTATAGCGTAATGACATACAAATCAATGATACAATAAATCACCCAACCTACGCAGAGCACTACCAGCCCCATGAAGAGGGTGGAGAACAAGATGGTAAACGCAATGATCTTCTTGAAGATCTCCGACTTCATGTAATAATCACTCCTATGCTTCACGTTCAATATCTGCCAGTTCAAACCGGAAAGAGGTTGCCAGATCCATCCAAAACAGAGTATTTGGATCAAAGGGACCACATCCAGCCATTTCTCCATCAACAGCAATCTCACTAACGGTTCGGCTAACGCGGCGAGTCCCGTCATCAGCGGAAAAACAATGAAGGCATTGAGACGGACAAACCGATAAAAGGTATGCCGTAACGCCTCGTTGTCGTTCTGCAACTCACACTCAATAGGATAGGCCACGCGAGAAAGCGTCTCATCGATCGAATTAGGTAGTAAGCTCGTCATCTGGACCGCCTGACTATATAATCCCGTCAAGGCCGGTGAGTAAAACTTACCGACCAACAAATAACTCCCATTCATATACAACGTATGCAAGACTCGTGTTATCAGGATTTTCGAGCCAAACTTAAAGAAATACCGGAACGAGCGGCGGGAGAACACGAGCGAGGGCATCCAGCCCGCCGATACCCAAAGTAACGCCACGTTGAGCAGGTTTTGCAGCAAGGCCTGCCAGACCAACGTCCACACCCCGAATCCCCGATAGGCCATCCAGACACCCGTCCCGCCGCTCACCGAGATGGCTACTAACGAGATCCACGCCTGCCGATGGAAATCCATTGCGATGTTCAGTTTCGCCTGTTGCACCGTCCGGAACGAGTTGATCACGAAGATCAAGCCCATCCATACTGTCAGCTCCTCCAGTAACGGCTCCCCATAGAACCCAGCGATCAGCGGAGACAGTAAGAACACACGCCATAGATCGCCGCCGCCACTCCGATGTTGAACCAGAAGGTGGTCGAGAAATCCACCTCCGTCCGATCCCGTTTCTGGATCAGAGCTTCCACGAAGCCGGAGTCCACGAAGATCTGCGCCACCACGAGAAAGATCGTCAGCATCGCCACCAGCCCATAGTCGGCCGGCGACAACTGCCTAGCGATCAATATGGAGAAAAAGACCATGAGGCCCTGGCGGGCGAACTTCTCAACCGCACTCCATGCAACACCTCGTATCGCCTTATTTTTTATGGATTCCGACATATATTATGTTTTGACAATTAATAGAATTCTAAAAGCAAGCATCCAACCCCTATGGCCATACCTCTTAGCCCCAGTGTTCACTGGGGGTTGAGAAGTACCATAAGATTGGATTAATTTGTAAATTATTTGATTTTAACACAAAATTTCTTGTGTCATGAGTTCATAATCCCTTCGACCTTCCGCAATCAAACTGTCAATTCATTTAAAACAGATATTTCTCTTTTAAACGCTATTAACCATAGCTTTAGATCCTCGCATGAAGTTGTATTGGGCTTGCAACACGCAAAAGCAAGACACCGGCACGTCATCCAAAGTTAAACTTCCAGCCGAAGCCAGTAACAAGATCTTGTCTGTCTTGTTGTCGGTGGTCACCGAATTGTCAATGAGCCAGCCTTTCAATACTTTCTTCATGGTATTTTGACTTAAAGGGGGGCGAAATCACCATTCCCTGCTTTCTTTGTCTAGAATTTCTTCCCGAACGCAATGTTCAAGAACGTCTTCACCAATATCTTGAAATCGAACCACCACGAGCGGTGCTCCAGATAGAACAAGTCATAGCGTAATCGACGAAGCATCTTCTCCAGCGTATCCGTATAGCCGTTGTAGAGCGTGGCATAAGAGGTCACGCCCGGACGGATCTGGTACAGGTAACGATAGCGGGGATCACGTTCCATGATCTGGTCGATGTAGAACTTCCGTTCCGGACGGGGACCGATAAAAGACATATCACCGATGAAGACATTCCACAATTGGGGCAACTCGTCCAAATGATGCTCGCGCAAGAACTTCCCCGCACGGGTCATACGGGGATCCGCACCTCCCTTGTAAAGGGCGGGACCGAATTTCTCAGCGTCCAAACGCATGCTGCGGAACTTATAGATATGAAACGGACGACCGAAACGACCGATACGCTCTTGCTTGAATACAGCCGGACCGCCATCCTCACACCTCACGACGATATAGCAAATTAAAAACAAAGGGGAGAATACGATCAAAGCGATGAAGGCCAAAAGACAATCCCCAATACGCTTCACGTTACGTTCGATAGCATTCATCCCATCCGGGATGAATCGTTCCGGATTCTCTCCCTCTCTTTTTTCGAAAGGAATACTACTACTCTCTTCACTCATACGATCTCACTTAATGAAGGCAACCCCTTCACCTCGCCGGCATGCCACGCTTGGTAGTCCTCATGGGAGAGTTGGGATGCTGTTAATAATTTGTAATCTATGTCGTCTCTTCGCAAGATGTGCCTGCGGGCATACGAGCGGAGCGAACGATCCGTAACGGACACCATCACCACCGGGAACGGGTAGCCGAGCAAACGCATTGGCGTAATCTCGCTGTCCGGGAACACATGGCGCAACTGATAGGCCGAGCGCTCAAATGCCACCCAGTAAGGACCCGTGCAATACAGGTGAATCGAGTTTTGGTTCGCACGCTCGCGGTTCATGATATCATTTAAATGCTCGTTCAGCAACCACACCAAACGAACGCCGGAAGGAAGGGAAGACATGTTTTGAATTATGATTGTTGAATTATGATTTAAACTGTCAACTCTATTAGTGTCTCAGCCATCGATCGTAATCGTCCAGCCGGCGGATCAAGGATAACTTGCTTTTCTTGGGCGAGGACTCACCCCGCCACGGATCCACCACCTCATGCGCCATCTGCCGGTAAAGGGCGCTGTCCGTGCAACCGTAGAGTGTCACCAGCAACAAGGCACGGGATTGCGGAGCCTTTACCAACGGGAGCATGCTTCGCATCGTGGCGAACAAGCGTACGAACTCATCCTCCTCGCCTAACAGCTTGTAGGTAGGTAGGAGCGACGAGTAGACCTTGCAGCGCATCACGTCCGTCTCCGCACGGAGAGAACCGTAGGATCTCAATACCTCACGGGCCAAACGAGTATCCTCCTCAGATACGCTGCCGGAGGCATGGTAACGTCCCAAGGCATCGTGCAAGCCCTCCCGCAGGCGATCGTTATCCAGATGGGTATAGGCGTGCTTGCCCTTGGTGTTCAGCTCGATCAGCTCATACTCGCCCGGCTTCACCTCCAACAAGGGGACCCACATGCAATCGAGGATACGCGCCATGACATCTTTATGCCCGCCACCCGGCTGGATCACCACCTCCGCCTCCATACCGGTAAAATAACCGGACGTGATACGCACGCGATCACCTTTTAGCAGGCGATTGCTGTCCGGCACGTACACAGGAAGCTCGTTGGAATAAGATTCCGCCACCCAACGTAAATTACCCATCTCGTCATCCGAGAGATAAGGGAAATAAGCCATGCCTCCGGAAGAGACCCGGGGAAGGAAATTGTATAGGGGAAGCGTACGCTTCATCTGGAAGATCTCCTCCACGGAGGACCGGATAAACACGTAGTTGAACAGCAGGGGCCGCTTCGTGTTTACCATCTTTCCGTCCACCTTCCTCACCTCCACATAGGAGGGGGCGAAATACTCGAACAACGTCTCCCCACGACGCTTGCGCCGGGAAAGCTCGGCATCCAAGCTTTTAGCGGGGCTGATCTTGTCACGTCGTGCCACACCCGTAGTAGGAAGCGTGAGCACGTACCAGCGTACAGTCTTCAAGTCATGACGCTTGCCAACTCGCGCCGTACCCCTCTCCGAGCGACCGTCTCTCAAAACATTCATCATTATGATTATCTTTTCCTAAGATTATAGCAGGATCTCCACTCAAGCCTCACGACAATTCAAAGCCCTACCAAGAGCACCCTATTTACTCCTGATAAACAACACTTTATGTCTTTAAAAATGGCTTTTCTGAAAATCACCATCGCTTGAAATATTAAGCTACTTGGGAAGTAGCGTAAAAGGTAGGAGAATGGTTATTACCCAGTTGTAGAGACGGGGCGTGCCGGGCCGCCCCCCCCTA
>ERZ859817.634-NODE-634-length-20223-cov-2.073284_pt1 | contig 20223 bp, 21 predicted proteins | sample MGYA00509986_ERZ859817 | MGnify/ENA primary metagenome ERZ859817 (study PRJEB30046, sample SAMN00715155) | human gut metagenome | study: EMG produced TPA metagenomics assembly of the A metagenome-wide association study of gut microbiota in type 2...
GAAGAAAACCCCTTGAAAATAAAGGACTTTTAAGAGATTGCCCTGCAACGGGGTCGGCAACGGGATAACAACTTACTCGGCAACACGGTCATTTTTTCAGAATGGAAGTTCCATCTGTCGGGCTTCTTCCTCTGTCAGTTCTCGAAAACCATCCGTCAGATTTGAGCCTGTTGCCGATGGCTCGTTGTCGGGCGGTGGTATGCGTTCCCACCCTCGCTGTCTGCCGTACTTGGCGAAGCTGCGTGGATTGGAAAACGGTTTCCATCCCTCAATGCTGTTGTTCATGATTTCATTGATTTCTCGGATTTCCCATTGCTTCGGCTCGTCAAAAGGGTGGTTCAGAGCTTCTGCATAGATCAGCTTGGAGCAGACCTGTGTACCCTTGAAGTTATCAAGAAAAGACTGAATCAGTCCTGCTTTCGTGTCCTCCGGCATAAACTGCTTTTGCAATTCTTTCAGCTCCTTGTCCATATCCTTTGATAAGGTCAGCTTTAGAGGAAAGTTCTGATAGATGAACATGGCTTCTGCCCACATCATATCAATGAACGCTCTGGATGCGGCTTCATCTTCCAAAATGTGAACCTCTGCATTTTCGGGGTGTACCATGATAGGCAGAAATCTACGGTTGCCGCTTCGGTCAAGGGGCAGAAAGTCCATCGTATTGGAAGAACCGCCGAACACGCATTGTCGCAAGCGGTCTGCCGGATGGGTTTCATACGGCACTTTATAGGTTTCTTTCGCCCTGCTGATAAAGGACTTAATATCTTCAATGCTCTTAGCGTTGGCTGTGGCAATCATTTCCGACATCTCGATAATCCAATGTCCCTGCATTTTGCGGTACACATTGTCATCGTCAATCTTTTTCAGGTCATCGGAGAACCATTCATCTTTGACTGCCAGCAGACGGAAGAAAGTGGACTTTCCTGCACCCTGTCCACCCACAAGGCAGAGCATAACTTCAAACTTACAGCCCGGTTTGAACACTCTGCTGATTGCTCCCAACATGAACAGCCGTAATGCCTGGTAAGTGTACTCGCTTTCCTCAGCTCCGAGAAATCGGGGCAAGGCATAGCGGATGCGTTCTGTTCCGTCCCATTCCAGACCGTTCAGATAATCTCGAATGGGGTGGTATTTGTTGCTGTCAGCGATAATGGAAAGAGCTTTCTGTATTTTCTTCTCGCTGGTCAGACTATATTTATCTTCCAGATAGAGCATGAGATAATTTAAGTCCGTGTCGGTCAAGGTCGCTGTCTGCTTGCTCCACCAAAGCGGCTTCACAATGTCGATACGCTCCGTCAGAATGTTATATCGGACAGCACCTTGCAGAACAGGGTCATTCTGAAAGACGGTCAGACAGTTTCGTATGCTGTTCTTGATCGCTCCGTTATCGGTCAAGTCCAGACTTCCTCTGACTTCTTCCACGGTCATGCTCGGCTGTGTGTCCTGCAATTCGCTGTTCAAGTTTCATCACCTCTTTTCTCTGTTCGGCTACAAGAGCTTTCTTTTCTTCGGGAGTGTCATAGAGAAGAATATCCAGCAGGTATTCGATATAGCTTTTCTTCTGCAACGCTTCCACAAAAAGCGGATGCCACACTTCATCCGTCCGTTGTGGTGCGTATTGCTTTTCCCACTTCCTCAGAAGATGGAAGTAATCAGACAGCACCTTGTAGCAATGATTTTCTTCCTGCTGATATTTCTGCTCCGGGGTAGGTTCTCGTATCTTTGGTCTGATTGACGGTTTCTGTCTGCTGTCATAGCTGATACCAAAATCATCAGCTATCTTCATAGCGGCTTCTTTGCTCGGCAAGCCAAACAGTCGGGAAACAAAGTCAACTGCGTCTCCATCTGCCTGACAGCCAAAGCAATGAAAGCGGCGGTCAAGTTTCATGCTGGGGTTCTTATCATTGTGAAAGGGGCAGACCGCCATTCCATTGCGACCCACACGAATACCGTACAGCTCTGCCGCTTGTCTGGTAGTTACATTCTGTTTTACTGCTTCAAATACATTCATTGCATCATCCTTTCGGGAAACAAAAAAGGCACTCGACATTTTCATAGTGAAAACGGCAAGTGCCTGTTAAAGTTCCATATCCTGTTTTTTCTGTTTTGGTGCTTTCTGCACCTGTTTCTTCTGTTCCTGTTCGTACAGTAAGCGTTCTTTGAGAGAATGCTTCGGCTCTGGCTGTTTCGTGGCTGTCTGTTCCGGCGATAGAACCTTACCGACCCAGTAGCGAATATCCTTCATCGGCTTCAATTCCTCGTTGACTGCGGCAAGCTGTGCTTTCAGATTAGTATGAGAAATCTTCAAATCGTCATATTCTTTTTGCAAGGCTTTCAAGTCCACATCAAATCACCCCCATGCTTTTTCAAAGTGCGGTATGCCTTGTTAAAAGCGGTAAGCTCGTCCTTGTGGCTTTCGGCATAGGCTTCCTTTCTGATTTTCCAGCCGATTTTGATATACTTGTCATGGACTGCTTTATGCTTTTCACAATCAGCGACAGCGTTCTGAATGGTTGTGATAGCTTTCATGCGGTTAGCGGCTGTCTGCATATCTTCACGAATGGCAGTAGCCTTTTCACTCACCCCTTGCAGAGCGATGTCCAAATCTTCCAGCGTGAAAAGCTCATGCCGTTGTAGATAGACGGTAGCTTGGGAAATGGTTTTCAAATCATCGGTCGTGCCTTTCTGCTGTCCGTATCTCGACCATTCGCTACGCTCTGCCTTTCGCAGATTCAGATAATCACGCAGTAGAACGGCAAGGTTCGGAGAAGCATTTTTCTTTGCTGCTTCATTCTCTGCAAGGACTTCTTTGGTAGCTTCCAGAATGTCAGCGATCCAGTCACGCAGATTTTTGATGGTGCTGCGGATAGCGTTCATCATGCGGTTAGCGGCTTTAATGTCTCGGTTCAGATTGCCGATGTTGGTCGCAATGCCTTTTCGCTCCAACGCAGAGACAGCAGTTCCCATGTGAACGGTTGGGATAATGTCAAGTCCCTGTCGCTCATAAGAACGCATATCAATCCGTTCTGGACTTCCGGCAAGCTCCAGATATTTGTTCTGAACAACTTCCCAGCCATGCCGCCATTCCTCGGCATGATACTGTTCGTTCCAGTCAACGGTATCTTCCTTATGGCTTTTCCATCTGCCGGAGGGGAGCTTGATACGCTCGCCGTTCTCGTCAAGGTCATAAACCTTTCGGCTCTTAGGCAGCCACTTTCCATTTTCATCAATGGCTCGCATGGTCAGCATGAAATGACAGTGCGGATTGTGTCCCGGTGGGTCGGGGTCATGGATTGCGAAATCACAACACATTCCCTTAGAAACAAAATGCTCCTCGCAGTATTCTTTGACCATCTGCGGTAATAGCTCCATCGGGACTTCTCTGGGCAAAGCGGCAACAAACCGCCTTGCAAGCTGGGAGTTCCATTGCTTTTCGATTTCTTCAACGGAGTTCCAGAGAGCCGCTCGGTCAGCATATTCGGGTGGAGCATTTGGGGGCAGCATGATTTCCGTATAGACCACTTCTTTCTTGCAAGTGTAGTTCTTGGTTTTCTGGTCATACTCGGAAAACAGCTTTTCTCCGGCTTGGTAGGCAGCTCCGGCAACCGCAGATTTACCTTTGCTTCGCTGTGTGATTTTGATATTAAAATGTGGTACTGGCAATTTGTGTGAACCTCCTTTCGGTGCAACAAAAAATGACCGATACTTTTCAGCAACGGTCAGGTGGTGGAATATAAACTTGCTGTCGGGGAATGATTGCTTGCAATCGTTTCTCGGCGGCAAGTCTACAAAGGGGTAGTTGGCAAAGCCAACGCAGGGGAAGTGTAGCTTCCCCTGGATGATTGGAGCAGACTGCGGAAATCATCGGCTCCCAGCATGGGGCTTTCGGCAGAACGCAATCACCATCTTTAGGTGGTGTATAATTGCGCCCTTTTTCCAAAAGGGTCTTTTAGCTCCCGTTCGGTTGCTCCGTTTCCTTTCGGTTCTCAATCAGCAAGTCCAGCTTCTTTTGAATCGCTTCGCTGTGGAAGATGAAAGTCAAAAGCTCCATCACATCATCATCGGTCAGAGTGGTTGGCTCTTTCAAAAAGGTTTCCAACATTCCGGCACGAGTGCAAAGGCGGTGGGTTCGCCCACTTCGGGTCAAACGCTTTAGTTCGCTCTGCAATCGTTTTTCCTTGTGCATGGCTGCGGTCAGCTTTCGCTCGACCACATATTTCTCACGCTCCAATTTTTCCAATTTTTCTTTACTCATAGGCAAGCTCCTTTCTCAATAATGGATAAAACAAAAGCGACCAACTTTTTACGGTTGATCGCCTTTGGCTTAGACAATACTTATAACTATTTTTCTATCTTTGCAAGTGTATCCTCTCGTATAGCTTGTCGTAATGTAGTAAGATATTCTGAAAAACTCACTCGGTCATCTGCATAAGTCAAATTTAATTTATACTCTTTCGGAATCCATGTAGATAAATCAGAAGCGTTATGCTGAATTAAAGCTTCCAAGCTATCAATAGCTTTATATATCTTAGCTTCGACAGTTTTTCTTTCTGTCATCTCATTATATAGAGCTTTCATTTCTTCTGCATAATAAGACGGTAACGTATCTATCCAGTTAAATAGTAAATTTTCTTCTATATCCTCATGCACTTGCTTTTTATCAAAGGTAGGAATGTCTCCTGTAAAGCATTCACCCAAATCATGAATAATACACATACGAATAACTTTATCCATATCAACATCTGGAAACTCATCCCGCATAAAAAAAGCCATCAGCGTCATCATCCAGCTATGTTCTGCTACACTCTCGTGTCTTCCTTTCGATGTATAGCAATGCCTTGTCGTATCTTTTAAACGCTCAGCGACACTTAGCGCATTTAATAATTCTCTGGAATTCATAATTTTACCTCCACATTATCAAATTAGGATGCTTATAATTCATATCAAAATCCTTCTTTCCGTATACAGCTTATGTTTATAATTTATAATTGCAGGACTATGTCCTTACTCGAAGTATATCATATCTGTATTTCTAATTCAACATTGTACACCTCATATAATCTGTATTTTTTAGCTAACAGCCAAAGAAAACATCAAGTGCAGACCCGACATTTTGACCGCAAATCAACCCAAAATGCTACATCATTCCATCTGGCTATTGAAACCGTTTTGCTTGGCGTTCTCGCTTGCTTTTCGTCTGCGTTCCTCGCTGTACGGCGGTTGCAGACGGATAGAAAGTCTGGACTTATTCAGCAGATAAGTCACACCGCCTTGCTCATGGGATTTTTCCAACTTGCAGAGGTCGGGGTGCTTTTTACTGAACAATGCCAGTCGCTTTCGCAGGCTGGCATTGTAGGTGTAGATATTGGCTGTGTCCTCGCCCTCATTAAAGAGGATGATTGTTTCTTTTTCATACTTCGTCAGCTTCGCCATAACATCTCTCCATGTGATGATTCCAGCAACTATCCATAATGACTGCCTTGTGCTGGTAGTATTCCTGCATCTGCAAACGCAGATTGTAGTAGAAACAACGATACCATTTGTCGCACTTTTCGTCACTCAACTTGACCGACAGCATATAAAACAGTTTCTTTGCCGCTGGATCAGGTGTAAGGGCAGCCACATAACGCAAACGCTCAACCGTTGCTTCACGGTTCGGGCAACCAAAGGTATACAGGGTTTTCATTTCATTCAGGTTCATTTTCATTCAAAAGTCCTCCTTGATAGTTGATAAAATAAAAGCGACAGATACTCAGAATAGAAATACCTGTCGCTTTGCTCACGATATTAAATTGTTGGTTCTGCACTTGACTTTTTTACTTAAAATCGGACAGTTCGTATATCTCTTTCATTAGCAGAACACCCATTGAAAGACCATACTTGAAATGTTCTTCGGTCTGCATGGTCTGGCAGTCTGCAAAATGGTCATTGAGCTTATCCAGCTTCGCATAATCTTCTTTGCTCAATGTCTGCTCAAAGTATCGCATGGTGTCTGCGATTGCCTGTCCAGCTTCCCGAAACTTCTCTGATTTCGGTACTACCGTTTCTGCCGGATAAATCTCTCCGTTGAAGATTGCTTCTAAAATCATAAATTCATGCTCCTTTCTCAGCAGTAAATCAACTCGCCCTTGATAGCTTCCTCAGCCTGTGCAACACAAGCGTTCATCTGCCGAACCCATTCGATTTGGTTCTCTGCTTTGAGCTGCTCCGTCACACCGTATGCCTTTGCAAGCTGCGGCACGATGATTTCCATACGCTTCTTGGCTGTTTCCTCAATCTCCGCACAATGCTCATAGAGGGTTTCATTCAGCACCATGTCGGAGAACAGCACCGGATTAGCCAGTCGCAGATACTCTTTCCGCATCCGTCCCCATTTTCCAAGACGGATATTCGGATTTTTCACTTTGATGTCTGGGATGTAGTAGTCCCCACATTTGATAAAATTCAGTTCCATGATTAAGCTCCTTTCTGTGGTGCGATTTTCGGCTCTAACTTCGGCATATTGCTGACAGGAATGAACACGCCCTTTGCTATATCCTCGGCTCGGAGAGCGTTTTTCTTTGCGTCCATTTCAGCCTTTTTCTTTGCTTTTGTTCTGTCCTCGTACTGCCTTTGCCAACCGCTGGCTTTACGCTTCAAGTAATTCTGATGAAGTCTGTCCTTGCGTTCCTCACGCTTGCGGATTTCCTCTAATTCCTCTGGGGTCAGCTCTACTTCCGCAAACTTCGGAGGGACGAAACGCCCAACGAAATTGAAGTAAATCTCAACCTCCTGCGTGGTCTGAATACTGCCTTTTCGGTCACGCTCATGCACAAGGATTTTTTCAACAAACTCATTGAGCATGGTAATGGTCAGCTCGTCAAAATTCTCGTATTTATCAATCAGAGCAATGAAACGGTCAGCGTCCTTTTCGTGCTTTTCATAGTCACTGATTGCCTTTTCCAGCGTGCTGATTTCAGCGGTCAACTCTTTCTGTTCCTTTTCGTATTGAGCGTCCAGAGTGGCGTATCTGCTGTCGGACAGCTTTCCTAAAATGTTGTCCTCATAGATTTTGCAGAGCAGGACTTCCAGCTCGGAAACTCTCTGCTTTGCTGTGGCAAGGCGTGTCCGCTGTTTCTTGACCTCTGCTGTCTGCTGGCTGGACTGTGCCTCCTGCACCACTCGGACAAACTCGGCTCGTTCATGCTTGGCATACTCGGCAATGGCTTTCAATAGGTCTTTTACCAGCTCCAACACAACACTTTCATTGATACGGTGCTGGGTCTTGCAGAGCGTCCCAACAGGGATTTTGCTGTACTTTGAACAGGTATATTGCGAAATGCGTTTGCCGTTGTTAAAGCGGTGGACATACATTTTGCTGCCGCAATCAGCACAATAGAGCAAGCCCGTCAACGGTGCAACATCGCCCCAGCCATCGGGATAACGGCGTACCTTGCTTCTGACTTTCTGTGCAAGGTCAAAGGTCTCTTGGTCAATGATGGCTTCATGGGTATTCTCAAAAATCGTCCATTCGTCCTCCGGCACATAATGGCTTTTCTTATCCTTGAAATGCTTTCGGGTCTTGAAATTGATGGTGTGTCCCAAATACTCACGCTTATCAAGAATGTTGCAGATGGTGGAAGACCCCCAGCCGTAAACATCTTTGAAAGTCTTGTTTTTGTTCACACCCTCGTTGAACTGTGCCAGATATGCAGAGGGAATGAGTACCTTTTCCTCTTTCAGCCTGTTTGCTATCTGATAAGGTCCCATGCCCTCAATCGTCATTGAAAAGATACGCTTTACAACCTCTGCCGAATATTCATCTACAAGCCACTGGTCTCTTGTCTCATTCCAGAGGTAACCATAGATTACTAAGCCTGTAAGATGCTTGCCTGTCTTGCCTTTTGCTTGGAAAGTGGAACGGATTTTACGGCTGGTGTCTCTGGCGTAGTATTCGTTCATAATGTTGCGGAAAGGGGTAAAATCATCGTCCCCTCTGGCAGTATCAACGCCATCATTGATAGCAATGAGACGGACACCTTGCTGTCGCAGAATTTCCATGATTTGACCGACTTTCAGATAATCACGCCCCAGACGGCTCATGTCCTTTAGGCACAGATACTCCACATTCCCGGCTTCGACCTCTTTCATCAAGGCAAGAAATCCGGGGCGGTCAAATCGAGTGCCACTTATGCCATCGTCCGTAAAATGGACGATATTAGGAAGATTATGCTGGGCAGCGTAGTCTTCCAACTGTCTTTTTTGATTGGATATGGAGTTGCTCTCGCCATCCATATCATCGTCTCGGCTCAAACGCTCGTAAAGAGCAGTGATTTTCTCGCTTTTGCTCATGGTTTTGTCTCCTTTCTTCGGTATGTAAAGTTGTGTGTTCTAAGAGACTTCCAAATCATCTGATTAAGAAGTCTTTTAGAGCATACAACACCCAAACCCTTGAACTGCATCCGGTGGATGCAGGCTGTTTTAAGCAAACAAAACGGAAAACTGTTTTACTTCTTGCGGAATTCCCCATACAGCCACTCTGCCAGAGCTGACATAATAGCCCTATACTTGCTGGTGTCCTCAAACAGGGAAGAGAAGGTGTCCTGCGCTTCGAGATAGCTGTCCTGTGCGGCGGTGTCAAAGGCTTTGGGGAAGATGCTCTCGGTAAAGATCTGCGGGTCGGAGCTGCGCGCCAGCTTTGCCAGCTTCGGGTCAGCCAGCAGACGGTCATGCAGGGCGGTAAGCAGCACCCGGTCGGCATTGGTGAACTCACCCTTGAACTTCTCGTTGATCTTCAAAATGATCTCGTCCAGCGGCTCCTTGGGGTCGTGGCCGAGAGCACCCTTCTGGGTGACCGGCTCGTAGACGCCCTTTGCGTGTTCCAGCTCGATGGCACCGGCAAAGGTCTTTTGCAGCTTGTAATACTCCAGCTGCAATTTGCCCTCCAGATCCAGCGGAGAGACCTCGTCCGGCGGCAGCAGTTTGAGCAGGTAAGCGCAGAATACGTTCTCCTTGTGCAGCTCTTCATCGAACATCCGTGCCACCTGTGAAACGTAGCCGTACCACTTGACAAGGCTGCGCAGCAGACGGCGGAACTGGTACCGCTCGGCCTGCGTTTTCTGGTTGTAGCGGTCTGCCACGGGCTTTAAAACGCTGCTCATGCGGCCCACGGCGTTTTTATCCTGCTTGATGCTGCGGAAATACTCCTTGGCAAAGGCTTCCACATCGGCATCGGAATAGACGGCAAAGCTCCGCAGCTCCTTCTGGGTCTTGTAAATGAGGTCGGTGTTGACCTCCTGCTCCAGAAAAGTCTCCTGATAAAACGGCTGGAAGGCCTCCCGGATGTCCTCTGCCTTGTTCACAAAATCCAGCACAAAGGTGTCGGTTTTACCGGGATGGGTACGGTTCAGACGGGAGAGGGTCTGCACCGCCTTGACGCCCTTCAGCTTTTTGTCCACGATCATGGTGTGGAGCAGCGGTTCGTCAAAACCGGTCTGGTATTTTTCTGCTACGATGAGCACATTGAAGTTGTTATGAAACTCCTTTTTGGTCTGGCTCTCCGCAATGTGGCTGCCGTCGGCGCGGACGTTCAGGGACTGCTCCGTGTACTCCACGCCGCCGTCCGGTACGGCACCGGAAAATGCCGCTAAGATCTGCACATCGTCATAGCCCTGCTCCGCAATGTAGCGTTTGACCTCGTGGAAGTACCGCACCGCTGCCAATCGGGAGGAGGTGACTACCATCATCTTGCCCCGCCCGCCGATTTTGTGGCTGGTGGTCTCCCGGAAGGTCTCCACAATGATCTTTGCCTTCTGGCTGATGTTGTAGGGGTGCAGCTCTTCATACTTGCGGATGAGCTTCGCCGCCCGGCTGGCAGGCAGGTCGGGGTTGTCCGGGATGGTCTTGGCGATCTTGAAGCAGGTGGAATAGGTCATGTAGTTTTGCAGCACATCCAGAATGAACCCTTCTTCAATGGCCTGACGCATACTGTAAATGTGGAAGGGGTGGTGGCTGCCGTCCGGGTACTCGGTGCCGAACAGTTCCAGCGTGGCGGCTTTTGGGGTGGCGGTAAAGGCAAAGAAGGACAGGTTTTTGTGCCGCCCGTGGGAGGTCAACTCCTTCACCAGTGCATCCTCCGGGTCGATCTCGTCCTCTGCTTTGCCCTCCAGCTCGGCATATTCTCGCAGCGCGTCCTCGGTGTCGGCAAGGGCGGCTTTCAGCTTTAAAGCAGAGGTGCCGGTCTGGGAGGAGTGCGCTTCGTCGATGATAACGGCATAGTTCTTCCCGGCGGTCTTGTTCACCTCAGTATAGATGACCGGGAACTTTTGCAGCGTGGTGATGATGATGCGTGCGCCGTTGTTGATGGCATCCCGCAGGTCGCCGGAGTTTTTGTCCTCGCCGATGGCCTCCACCGCACCCAGCGTATGGTCGAAGCCGGAGATGGTCTCCTGCAGCTGTGCGTCCAGCACGGTGCGGTCAGTCACCACGATGACGCTGGCAAACACCGGCTTGTTCTCGGTGTTGAACAGGGAAGCCAGCCGGTACGCCGTCCAAGCAATGGAGTTGGACTTGCCCGACCCGGCGCTATGCTGGATGAGATAGTGCTGCCCGGCACCCTTCTGCCGCACATCTGCCACCAGCTTACGCACCACGTCCAGCTGATGATACCGGGGAAAGATGAGGGTCTTGCCGTCCTGCAGGCTCATAAACTTTTGCAGGATGTCCATCATGCTGTCCTTCTGGAACACTTCTTCCCAGAGGTAGGCGGTAAGGTAGCCGTTGGGGTTGGGCGGATTGCCTGCGCCGCCGTCCCGTCCGGCACCGTTAGAGCCCTGATTGAAGGGCAGAAAGCGGGTGTCCTTGCCTGCCAGCCGGGTGGCCATCCACACCTCGGTCAGGTCTACGCAAAAGTAGCCCAGAATGCGTTTGTTGAACTGGAAACACACCTCCCGCGGGTCCCGGTCGTGCATCCACTGCTGCTTGGCGTTCTCCACGGTCTGCCCGGTGAACTGGTTCTTCAGCTCAAAGGCGAACACCGGGATGCCGTTTACCGCCAGCACCATATCCACCGAGTTGTGGGTGGTGTCGGAGTAGAACCACTGCCGGTTGCAGGTGATCTCGTTTTGGGCGTAGCGTTGGGCATCCTTCTGGTTCAGCGCGGATTCCGGCTGAAAATAGCACACCCGGAACCGCCGTCCCCGGTGCTTGAACCCATACCGCAGCACCGAAAGCAGCCCATCCGCATCGCAGGCATTGTTAAAGGCCGTGCAGAACTTCCGCACCGGGTTTACCGGGTTCTGCTTTTCAAAAAATGCCCACTCGTTGGGCTGGGTCTTTTGCACAAAGCGGATAAGGGTATCCACAAACAGCCCCAGCTTGGGGTCGTAGCAATCCCCATTGCGGGTGTAGCCGCCGGCAGGGGAGAGCAGCGCCGCCGCAATGTCCGATTCAAACTGCTTTTCGGTGGTGTTGAGGGGCATGGTTAGACCTCCTTTTGAATTATGAAAACATATCAGAAATTCTTTTGACGTCAGCTATGGCGGTGTTTTGTATCTGTTTGGATAAGTCAGAATCTAGGATGGAATTGGAGTAATCTTGATATATGAAATCAAGACACGGGAAAGAATGAATCTTTTGATAATATGTTTTAAAATCCACTTTATTGGCGATGGTTTCGCTGTCGTATAAATGATAAAAAAACGATGCATATAGAGATTTTACAAATAAATTTTTGAAAAAAGGTGACTGTTCAAAATAAGGAGAGAAAAATGTTACATAATTTCGCACAACACGACTACGAATATAAGGAACAAGGTTATATGTGACTGCAATCAGAGAAATATGTAGGGCCTGTAAAGTGTCTTGAAGAAGAGCGAAAACAGCTTTTTGGGCTAAGGGCGTATCGCTTCCGTCTAACGGACTGCCGTAATGATTGAAGTAATTAGTGACTTTTGTTTCGAATGAGTCAGATGGATTGCCGTTGTCAGAAAACACGATAAAACGTTTCGTTTCATCGAGTATCATGGCATTAAGCTCAGAAAAATTTTTGACAGAAAAAAGTTGGTCAGCTGTAATACTGTCTTTGAAAAAGGATAAGAGGGCCTTTTCACCTGATTCTTTTGGAATAGCCTGTTCTAGACCAAAACATGTAATAGGAAGTAAAATGAACTCCGAGGAAAAATTCTCTAGAATGTTTAAATCATCATAGTAAGAAGAAAGAATTTCTTTTTTCAATAGATTGTAAACTGAATCTGAAATAGAATTCTTTATTGTTTCAGAGAATTTGGCTAGAGGATCATCAACAATATGAATACTTCCTAAAGTTGAAAAGGGATAGTGCTCGTTATAATCTATATCTAAATATGTGCCTCCGGCTAAGAAGTAAGCATTAGAGCCGGTAGGAATATATTGAAGAAATAATTTTACATAGTTTCGTTTTCTGTACCAGAAAAGACCTATTTCATCCATTACATACTGAAAATCATTGGAATGAACAATATCTTTTAATCCTTGCAAAAGTTCTTTATATTCTAATTGAACTTCATGCATTTTGTCAGATAGATATTTGTTACTCAAACTTTTTCACCTCACTTAGTAACTGAGTGGGAATAGAAAGCTCATTATTAAGTAACATCAGTATTTTATTCATGGTACGAACGCAGTCCTTCCAAACAGAGGGAAGTTTTTGCTCATTATCGCTATCTAGAACGAGATGAAACTGATGTGCAGGATTGTCGCACTTTAACAATGAACTTTCACGAATAGCGCCCCATAAGCCATGCTCAAAAGAAGAATCATAGTCATAGAATAAGCCATATAATTCTTCTTCTCCAACATCTTTGGCCTTTAAACGAATATTTTGTTTATCGAAATAAGACGTGTCAATATCTATAAATTCCTCGTCACGATATTCGTTGACGAGACATTGTAATAATGCATAATTAACGTGACCATCTTTAAAGGAGCAAGGATTAGAGCGTTCACGCTCCATGACAAGTTTATACAGCCCAATGCCGTAATATTGGTATTCGTCCCAAATAGTTGGCTTTTCTTTTTCATGCTTTAGAAGATACTTCATTATAATGTAATCTTCGATGATGTTTCTAATAATACTCCGGCCAGAGATTTCGTTATATAATTGATGCTCAATGAGTTCAGAGATGCGTTTATATGCATAAGTGGCAATTCCACACAAGACTATATTTCGAGTGTTTAAAGGCTCTAAGGTGGATGTGATTTGGTCTAGGTATTCAAAAATTTCATGAAGATAATTTAAATATACTTCTGGGTTTTTTGCTAAGGCCTCATAGTTTATAGTATACAGCTCACAATCGCTCATTTCACTCACCATCTTCCAAAAAAGAGTTAAATTACTTTTGTCGGTTTCACTATCTGATATATTCCCTCTAGCAATTTCCATGCTACGAATTAAAGGACGGATGAGATGCATTTGTTCATCGCTATGTTCAAGAAGGGGATATTTACATATTTCATCAAATGTGTCTTTAGAAATATGAGTCCTTTCTTGCATTAGTTCAAAATAAAGAACAACAAAACGAATGTCTGTTGCAAACTCTGTTTGATGATAATATGCATCTTTTAGCACTGCTTCGATTGAATTGATTTGCTCCTTATAATCTAAACTGGTTTGAAAGATTTTGTTGAAAATAGGAAAGCTTCGATATGTATAAATAAGGGTGAGAGGCGATAATGACTCTTGCCCTGCAATATGTTCAACAAATTCCCAGAAGAGTTGCTGGCTAATATCTTTTAGTGTGAAAATATTTGAGATTGTAGGGAGGTTGACGTTAGGAAGTGAGTCATGGAGCCTTTCTAAAATCCAACGGCACATTTGGAGACCTTTGGAACGACCGTGTTTTTTTAAAATCAAACCAATCCAAAGATACTCTGGGAGTCGTTCGCTTCCCCACGAACTGAGCTGAAGTTTGTCGCCTAGAGCATCATTAAAGGGTGTTATGAATTTGCCTTTCTTGAATTTATGCTGTTCTAGTGTACTGTGATTTACCATTAGAAATGCTACACCTCCCATTTTCCCGTTACAACTTCATAAATCAAACTTTTCTTATAGCTTTCCAGCTCTTTTACCAGCTGCTCCTTCTTTGCAATCAGCTTGTCAATTTCGGCGCACTTGGCGTCAAGGTAGTTTGCAATTTCTTTTTGTTCATGGAGAGGAGAAAGCAGACCAATATATTTTGTGAGTTTTGTTAGCGTTGTACGTGGCATAGCAGAACCTGCCATTGAAACAAGGATTTGCTTTTGCAAAAAATCAGATGCCAGTAAATACATAAGATAGTGCCCATCGGTATTGTCAGCAGGACGAAGCATTGCGACAGAAGATAGAATAACACATGGAGTGTCACTATCAACAAACCCAACACGACCAGTTGTTGCACCGTCCTTGACAAGCAACACATCACCTTTTAAAGGCTGGCAACCCTGTGCGACTAATAACTGAAAATCTTCTTCAGAAATACGTTTGGCAGAATTATAGTCAAGACCAATGCCATGAACGTCTCCGGCTGTGATATAAGGCCAACCGTTTTCGACAGTTGTAGGAGAAAAATGAGTGCCATCTGTAATTAGCTTGCAGAAAAATTTCAGCTGAACGGGATCGAATTCTCTCGGGATTTTCCCAATCCACTCAACCCCGCTATCCTTCATCTCTCGCTCACCACGCACGCCTTTGGTAACAGCCTGCGTAATAACTGCCTGCTTGAGCTTTTTGTATTCCTCAATGCTGGAACGGGTTTTAAAAAGTATTTTATCAATACTTGAGCATTCTAAATCTAGAAAATCAGCTCTTGATTTTTGCTCATCAAGAGGAAGGGTGAAAAGCCGGACTTGTGCAAAGTTAGAATAACGCATTGCCTGACCATCACGAACCATATTTGTGGTTCGTTGCAGGGCGTCAATATAAACTGGGGACTTCAAAAGCCATCTATAAAAGCGTGGGTAAACCAATTCAAGATTCGGAACAAGCATAACGTATGCGGAGCTAATAGCGCCGGATTTTGTGCTGTATTCCAGTCCACCCTGAAAACTACGCATACTGATTACAAAATCACCAGATTCGACGTGTTTGAGAATGTCAAAATCTTTTTCGACGGTGACAACTTTAGAACCAGTTAGCTCCATGTATTCATCCTGATAGAGAATACCATATTGTTGGCTGGAAGTGAGCTGACGTTCTCCTTTTGATGCTCTGTCTTTACGTTGTGCGAAAAGAGCTTTTGGGTTTATAGTTTCCCACCCCTCCGGGATCTCCCCGATCCATTCAATGCCGCTGTCTTTCATTTTCCGTGCCATGGTCAGCCCTCCTTATGGAACAGCTCTGCCAGCCCGGCGGAGATATCCTGTTCCAGTGCGGTAATGCGTGCCACGATATCCTCCACGGCTTCCGGTGCCTGATACTCGTAGAAATAGCGGGTCATGGGGATCTCGTAGCCCACCTTGGTCTTGCTGTGGTCGATCCATGCGTCGGGGCGTAGGGCAGAACTTCCCGGGCAAAGTAGGCGTCAATATCCTGCACCAGCGGCACGTTTTCGGTGTCCCGCAGGCTGGTGTCCGGCACAGGCTTGCCGCGCTTCAGGATGATGTTGCCCGCCTCGTCCCGCTGGGGGCGTTCCACCACGATCTTGTTGTAACCGAACTCCACGCTCTCGAACACCTTGCTCTCGCAGTAGATGCCGTTTTTGTCGCCGTACACTTTGCCGTTGGCAAACTCGCCGTAGGCGGTGACGATCAGCTCCCGGCAGGTGTCGGTGATGTCGTTGCGCTTGGTGCCGATGCTTTTGCGGCGTGGCTCAAGCAGTGGCTGGCGTCAATAAGCTGCACCTTGCCCGCACGGTGGGCAGGCTTATCCTTGCTGAGCACCCAGATGTAGGTGGAGATGCCGGTGTTCATGAACATATCGGTGGAAAGCTGGATGATGCAGTCCAGCCAGTCGTTTTCCAGAATATACTGCCGGATGTTGCTGGGTCCGCTGCCGGCATCGCCGCTGAACAGGGGAGAGCCGTTCTGGATAATGGCCATCTTGCCCTTGTTTGCCAGCTTGGCAAGGCCGTTCAGCACAAAAAGCTGCTGACCATCGCTGATCTTGGGCAGACCAGGCGCAAAACGCCCCATCTCGCCCCGGGCGGCTTCGGCTTCCACCGCCTTCTGCTCCCGCTTCCAGTCGATGCCGAAGGGCGGGTTGGAGATGATGTACTGGAAGGTGAACCCGGGGAACTGATCCTCCGACAAAGTATCACCGAACCGCATATTGTTAGGGTCGCCGCCGCGGATCATCATGTCCGCCTTGGCGATGGCGAAGGTGGAGGGGTTGAACTCCTGCCCGAAGCAGGTCACCTCAATGTCGCTGTTCAGCTCGTGGATGCGCTCCTCCATGCAGCTCAGCATCTGGCTGGTTCCCATGGCCATATCGTAAACGGTCATGCTGCTGGTATCGAGGTCGGCTTCGGACAGCAGCAGGTCGGTCATCAGGTAAATGATGTCCCGGCTGGTGAAGTGCGCTCCGGCTTCCTCGCCAAAGCTTTCGGAGAATCGCCGCACCAGGTCCTCAAAGATGTAGCCGCAGTCCACGGCGCTGATCTTGTCCGGGCCAAGATAGCCCTTCTCAGAGCCGAACTCCTTGATAACGAGGTAGAGGGTGTTGCTCTCTACCATCCGCTTGATGATGTTGTCAAAGTCGAACTTTGCCAGCACGTCCTGTGCGTTGGCGGAGAAGCCGGACAGGTAATCCCGGAAGTTGGACTCAATGTTGTCCGGGTCTGCCAGCAGGGTCTCGAAGGTGAAACGGCTGGTGTTATAGAACTGGTAGCCGGAGGCTTTCTGCAAAAAGCCGTCGATGACCTGCAGCTTTTTCACCTTTTCGTAGGTGCCCAGCACTGCCTGATGGGTGGGCAGCAGGCAGTCGTGGAACCGCTTCACCACGGTCATGGGCAGAATGACCAGACCGTACTCGTGGGGCTTGAACGGCCCTCGCAGCATATCGGCCACGTTCCAGATCATGGCGGCTTTTTCGGCAATATTGGCACCTACGGCGGCGATCTTATCGTTTGGCATACGTTGCTCCTTGTTTTTTGTGATAGGTGGACATCCTGATTTTACAACAATGGGTGTCCTATAAATCGGATAGCAGGATGCTTTTCCTGAAAAATGATTCTTGCGTCTATTGTACCACGATAAAAGTGGAAACACCATATTCCGGCAAAAGAAAATGCCCGCCTGAAAGTCAGACGGGCATACAGTAAATCAAATCATCTGAAAATGCTTCAAAGCATCCACAATCGCATCCTCTTTCTCCTTCGGACACTGGGGCTGCTTCGTATTTTCGGACTTCGCCTTATGGTGGTTCTCTCGTACCTCCAGACCGCATTTCTGCTTGACCTGCGAGATATACAGGGAAGATACCTTCAGTCCAGTTTGTTCCAACACGCGGGCTTTGATTTCAGGATAGGTCGCGCCTTTCTGCAATCCTGAAGTGTCCATGCCCTCCAAAGAGAACTCTACACGTACTTTTTTGGAGTCGATCTCGCCCTTGGAAAGTGCAATGACACACTCCACGTGCTTCGTCCTTGGAAACAGATCCACCGGCTGTACCTTCTCTGCATGGTATCCCTTCTGCTCCAGCCATGCGGCGTCTCGGGCGGCGGTGGCGGGGTTGCAGCTGACATACACCACCCGGCGGGGTGCCATGCGCACCACGGCAGAGAGGGTGGCTTCATCGCAGCCCTTGCGGGGCGGGTCCAGCATTACGATGTCCGGGTGCAGGCCCTCAGCGGCCAGCTGGGTGGCAGCCTGCCCGGCGTCGGCGCAGAAAAAGCGGCTTTTGGCGGCTACGGTCTCGCCCATGCGGGCGGCGTTGGCCTTGGCGCTCTCGATGGCCTCCGGCACAATCTCCACACCATCAGCTCCCGGCATTGATTGGCCATGGAAAGGCCGATGGTGCCCATGCCGCAATAGAGATCCAGCAGCGCGTCGTCCGGTGTCAGCTGCGCGTACTGCGCGGCAACGCCGTACAGCCGCTCGGCAGCCAGCGTGTTGACTTGATAGAAGGACAGCGGCCCCAACCGTACCGGTACGCCGCAAAGGGTGTCCTCAATGTAGCCCGGGCCGTATAGGATATGGTTCTCACTGCCCAGAATGACATTGGTGTTTTTGGCGTTGACGTTGAGCAGGATGGTGCTGATGGCAGGGAACTGCTCCCGCAGTGCGGTGCAAAGCTGCTCTGCATGGGGCAGCTTTGCCCGGGTGCATACCAGACACACCATGATCTGCCCGCTGTGCGCACCGCGCCGCAGGAAGATGTGCCGCACCAGCCCCTTGCCGCTCTGCTCGTCGTAAGGGCGGATGCCCTGCTGTGCAAAAAAGGCGCACAGCGCATTGCCGATTTCGTTCAGCACGCCGGGCTGCAGCTTGCAGTCCGGGCAGGGGACGATGCGGTGGGTGCGCCCGGCGTAGAAGCCGATGCAGGGTACGCCGTTCTTGTCCACGCCCACAGGAAACTGCCCTTGTTGCGGTAGCGGTCTACCTCCGGGGAGGGCAGAATGTCCAGCACCGGCACTTCCAGCCCGCCGATGCGGCGGAAGGCGTCCAGCACGCTTTCCTGCTTGGCGCGCAGCTCGGCAGTGTAGGCCAGATGCCGCAGGCTGCACCCGCCGCAGGGACCTGCCACCGGGCAGTCCACCGGAATACGATCCGGCGAGGGAGTGAGCAGCTCGTCCAGAATGCCAAAGGCATACCGGCCGCAGTCCTTCACGATGCGCACCCGGGCTTCGTCCCCCGGGGCAGTGCCGGGCACGAATACGGCCTCGCCATCGGCACTGTGGGCAACGCCGCTGCCGTCGCTGGAAAGGCGCTCGATGCGCAGAGTCAGGATCTGGTTTTTCTGTAAAGGCATGGTTTCTCCTTGTGTGATGGGCTCAGGTTACAGTTGGGCAGGGTCTGCCGGGTCGGCGTCCTGCTGGGCGCAAAATACTTGCTGGGCGGCACGCCTTTGGCGCGCTTGAACACCCGCGAGAAGTAGAACTGGTCGAAGAAGCCTACCGACACCGCTACCTCTGCAATGGAAAGACTGCCGGCGCGCAGCAGCTTGCAGGCTTCGTTGATGCGGTACTCGGTCAGGTAGTCAATGGGGCTTTTGCCCACGTTCAGCATGAACACCCGGTACAGATGACTGCGAGAAACACCCACGCTCTTGGCTACATCGTCAATGGAGATGTCGTGGGAGTAGTTGAACTGGATGTACTTGATGGCGTTCAGCACATACTGGCTGGAGGAGGAGGCCGTGTGGGGCTTGCCTGCGCTGGTCTCCCGCATCAGAGCGGCGATGAACAGGTACAGATACCCCACCATGGCGGCTTCGTCCTGCGGCTGCAGCCCGCGGGAGGAGTAGATGTTGTTCAGGGCTGCCCGCATCCCGTCCGGGTCGCTGGTGTGGTGCACAGGGGCATCGTCCGTAAAGGGCAGCTGCGCGGCAAGCTTGTGGGCACAGGCACCGTTGAAGCCTACCCAGCTGTACTCCCACGGCTGCTGCTCGTCGGCGGTATAGCGGATCAGCTGGCTGGGGCGGGCGAAGAACAGATCGCCCTCGCTCACCTCCCAAGTGCGGCCGCCCACCTCAAAGATGCCCTTGCCGGATACCACCAGATGGATCAGGTAGTGGTCACGGATGCCGGGACCCCATGTCTGCCCCGGAGCGCACCGCTCCAGGCCGCAGTTGAAGATGGACAATTCAATGTTGTTGGTGTAATTCTGCTTAAAGGATTGCTTATAAACGTCTGGCATGGCAGCTTTACCTCCGTCCTGTCACATTCTGCACCCAGTATACCATAGAACACCCTGCAAATTCAACAAAAGTACATCTTATTCTTTGCGCCTGACGCCGAAATTTGGATTTTTAAGGCAAATAAATTGAAAAATCGCCCGAAATGCATTACAATAGGCAAAAAAGCAGAATCGTTCATTCTTGAGGGGAGGAGCTGTCATGGCCACCAGTGCACAACTCAGAAAACAGATCCTGCAGGGCAGCTGGGACGCCGCACTTGCTGCACTTTACGGGGCAGACCCGGCGGTACTGCAGCGGCAGCGCGGGCGTTATGCGGCAGCGCTGGAGCAGTTCGAGTTATATTTCGGTCCCGGACGGCAGGTGCAGGTGACTCTGCACCCGGGCGGGCAGAGTTGGGCGGCAACCACACGGATCATCAGGGCGGCTGCGGTCTT
>ERZ859817.654-NODE-654-length-19470-cov-1.377080_pt1 | contig 19470 bp, 14 predicted proteins | sample MGYA00509986_ERZ859817 | MGnify/ENA primary metagenome ERZ859817 (study PRJEB30046, sample SAMN00715155) | human gut metagenome | study: EMG produced TPA metagenomics assembly of the A metagenome-wide association study of gut microbiota in type 2...
ATGCATAAAAATAAATGTATTTTATATGGAAAATGATGAAAATACGACATATGGAGCGGGGGGGGGTAAAAATAATGTTGACACATTGAACAAAAGGGTATATGGTTCTGTATGAGTATGTGGGCAAAATGCTAAGAAAGGAAGGAAAAATAGTTGTGGAAAATGTCAAAAAACTAATGCGAAAAGCAATGGGAATTGTTTTAAGTGTTGTGCTTACATTAGGGTGTATTCTAGGAAGCGGCACGATCGCATGGGCAGAAGGTGAGACGGCAGATGCCGCCGCGAAGATCAAGGTGGCATGCGTGGGAGACAGCCTGACGGAAGGGTACACTTCGACGGGCGCGAATTCAGGAAAGAAAGGACCAAATGCATATCCGGCACGTTTGCAGAGTTTACTTGGAAGCGGATATGAAGTAAAAAACTTTGGGGAAACAGGTGCGTTTTTGATGGAGGGGACAAGTAATCCATATAAAAGCGGTACAGAATACGAACAAAGTAAAGCTTATAATGCAGACATTGTAATTATTATGCTTGGAACGAATGATTCCAAAAACTGGAACGAAGAAAATTATAAAACACAGATGACAGCGTTTTATAATGAGTATAAGACGGAGAATAACAAAGTTATTTTTGCCACGTCTCCGAAATGTTATCAGACGACGGGAAACGATATCACTCAGGAAAAGGTCGAAAAAGTCTATCAGGCTCAGAAGGCATTGATTAAAGAAAATGCCGCATGGGATTTCATTGATATGTATGAAAAGACCGAAGGAAAAGAAAATCTTTATAATACAGATAAAGTACATTTTACAGATGCAGGATATCTGTACATAGCAGAATGCATGTATGAAAAGATTACAGGAAAAAAAGCTCCGATTGAAGAAAAGGTGAAAATTCCGCATACACAGCAGAGCGGAGAAACAAACTACTTCACATTCGCAGAAGGAAAATGGGAGGCAGGAGATGCGCAGCATACATGGTCAAAAAAAGTAGATCCGGCGCATCCTGAAGCAACCTATTATGAAGTGAAATTTACAGGACATAAGATCGATATCTATTCCGGTAAAAACAGAATGATGGGAAAAGTGAAGTATCTGATCGACGGTGAGGAAAAAGCAGAGGGAGACCTTTATAATGCTACTAATATCAATTCTACATTCATTACAACGATTTCCGATTTAGAAGAAAAAGAACACACATTAAAAGCGGTGGCTACAGGGGAAAGAAATGCATCAGGAACAGGTTCGGACATTCTGATCGATGCCGCTGAGGTGTATGTATATACTTACAGAGAACCGGAAGAAGCAAAACTTCACGGAACAATTACAGATAATAATCTTCAGTATACCCAGGATAAATTAACTGAGGTAAAAGCAGCAAACAAAACAGAAGATACTTTGAATGCATGGAAGAATGATACGGTTACTTCTGAGATTTCTTTAGCTTCGATAGATTCTTCTTATACAGATGTAACAGCGACGGCAAGTGATTTCACCGGAAACGGCAATACGATTCCGAAAGCAAATGTGGATTTAAAATTTATTAAATCAGTTCAGGCTTATACAGGAATGCCGGGATACGGTGATCCTGACAGAGAAGTTCCGAAAGGAAGCAGACAGGAAGCAAATGAAGTGCTTTATCAGGATGCCGGAACAGCGATGAATATTGGAACGAACAAACTTCAGAATATCTGGGTATCTGTGAAAGTTCCGGCAGGAACAGCGGCAGGTAGTTATACAGGAACGGTTACGGTAACGGCAAAAGAATTAGCAGAACCACTTACATTTACTTATACGTTAAAAGTAGCTGATGCAGAACTTCCGGATGCGACGAAGTTTAAAGATGGTTTTGATATGGAATTGTGGCAGAACCCGTATCGTATCGCAGAATATTATGATGTAACGCCGTTTTCTGAAGAGCATTTTGAAATTTTAAAATCCCACATGGGATTATATAAAAATGCCGGCGGACATGCCATTACAACTACAATCGTAGAAGAGGCGTGGGCAGGTCAGACATACGGGGAAGGAACTGTTAAATTCCCTTCTATGGTTAAATGGACAAAGAAAGCGGATGGAAAATGGAGTTTTGATTATACGGATTTTGATAAATGGGTAACGTTTAACAAAGACGTTATGAAATCGGGGACAAGATCGTATGTTACAGTATTGCGCCTTGGACAAACTCAGTTGTTTATTATGATGAAGCGACAAAGACAACAGTAAAAAAACGATTGACTCCGGGTTCAGAAGAATGGACAACGATATGGACGGCATTTCTGAATGATCTTGCAGACCATTTATATGAAAAAGGCTGGTTTAACGACGCTTATATCGGTATCGATGAAAGAGGATTTAATAAGGCGGCGTTTGATTTGATCGATTCAATTAAACGCGGCATTCCGACACCTTTGAAATTAAAGAGTGCGGGAGCGATGGATGGATTTGTTGAGAAAAAAGATCTTGCAATGCGCGTAGACGACCTGAATGTAGGTTCTATCGCGGTAAAGGCCCATCCTCAGCAGTTTGAAGAAATAAGACAGGCTCGTGAAGATGCGGGACTTCGTACAACTATTTATACATGTACAGGTCATAAACCGGGTAACTTTTCATTAAGTGCGCCGGGAGAAAGCTACTGGACAATGATGTATTCTTATTCCGTAGGCGGAGAAGGATATCTTCGCTGGGCATATGACTCATGGGTTGAGAATCCATTGGAAGACACGACTCACAATGCATTTGAAGCCGGGGATTGTTTCCTTGTATTCCCGGATGATTCTGAAGCAAAAGTTACAAAATCAAGTACACGTTTTGAAAAAATGGCAGAAGGTGTACGCGATGTAAATAAACTTATTAAAATGAAATCAGATGTTCCGAGCATGGCGGCAAAAGTGGATGCTTTGATGGATTCTGTAAAACCGACTTATGCATCAAGCGCGTATTATCTGACAGATGCGGGAAAACAAGAACTTGCGTCGGATATGAATACGATCAAAACAAAAATTGCCGAGCTGACAGAAGAATATGTCGCATTAAGAAAGCGGGAGTGACCGAGGTTGACTCAGTATCGATCAACGGAGAGAAAGAGGTTGAATTACAGCAGGGAGGTACAACTCAGCTTGAAGTTACAGTCCTTCCGGAAAATGTATTGAATAACACAGTCACATGGTCGACCGATAATCCGGCAGTTGCAGTTGTGAAAGACGGAGCGGTAACTGCGAAGGGATCAGGCCGCGCTGTTATTACGGTGACATCTAACCAAAATGAAGAAAAGAAAGATTCTGTTACGATCGTTGTAAAAGAAGCTGAGGTTGAAGAAGGAGCGCAGGTTTCTTACTATTCATTTGACGATGTGAAAGGACAGAAGTTAGAGGATGAATGGGGAAAACGTGACGGTACTCTTGATGCTTCCTGCACAACCGAAGCCGGCAAATCAGGAAAAGCGCTGAACGTAACACAAGACGGAAAAGGTGCAGTGATTACGCAGACGGCAGGCGATCTGAATGACAAAGACTGGACGATTTCGTATTGGGTAAAGACTACGTCAGAATTTAATAAAGAGATTTCTGTATTGGAAGATTCCACAAAAGCATTTTCCTTCTCATTGAAGATGGCGGCAGACAGAGTATCCGGATTCCGTGTAGGAAATAATGGCGGAGACGTCTTGTCGTATCAGTATGATTTCGAGAAAGACAAGTGGTATCATATTACATGGGTGCAGGATAAAGATCAGGGTCTTGCCATGTATGTAAACGGTACAAGAGTCGGTGATATCAATGCATGGACAAAAAATAATCCTATTAAAACACCTGCGGATGTGATCGGCGGTACTGGATTTACAGGTCTGATCGATGAAGTGAAAGTTTATAACCGTGTATTGAATGAAAGTGAAATACTTTCCGCAATGAAAGTAAAAGGATTAAACATTGCGGATACGAATCCAACGGTAAATATCGGAGAAACGTATCAGATTACAACAAACTTGATAACAGACGCCGAAGATAAGACGATTACATATGTCTCAAACAAGCCGGAAATTGCAAGTGTAAATGAGGACGGTTTAGTAACGGCGAACAAGAAAGGAAAAGCGGTCATTACTGTAACAGGCGGCGGATATACGGAAAAAGTTACAGTAAACTGTAAGAAAGTATTGTATGCAAATTCAAGGATTCCACAGTATGAATTGGCGGATAAATATCTGAAAGATATTGAAAAAGCTCCGAATACACCTAGACAGTATCTTGGACAGCCGGACATGGTTCAGACAAAGACAGGCAGACTGATTACTGCTTATCCGACAGGACACGGTCATGGACCGATTATTATGCAGATTAGTGATGTGAAGGCGAGACTTGGACGGAGAAGAAAGATATTCCGGCATCGTTTGCAACTTGTCAGGAAACACCTACCTTATATACATTGGATATGGGTAATGGAAAAGAAAGAATTATGCTGATTTCAGCATGTCCGAACTGGGATTTACAAAGAGGCGGATGGGATACTGCCTACTCTGATGATGACGGAGAAACTTGGACAGAATATAAGAATCACTGGCCTTCTTTTGACGGAGCAGAGAAAAAACATACAATCGTAGCAATGGCAGTCTTGTGCAGTTAAAAGATGAACAGGGAAATTACATTCAGAAATGGATGGGTGTTTTCCATGATTATGGTTATGTCAACTTCAAGAGCTATCTGACATTTGATGAAGACGGAAATGAACAGTGGAGCGAGCCGGAAAGATATTTAGCTGATTATAGAAGTATCGAAAGCAAATATGGAATCTGTGAAGTCGGAATGTTCCGCTCACCGGATGGAAAACGGATCATGGCGCTGGCAAGAAGTGATAAAAAACCAAACTTATCCGTGATGTTCTATTCTGATGATGAAGGAAAAACATGGAGTAAACCGGAAGAAATGCAAGGTTCGCTTGCAGGGGAAAGACATAAAGCTGTATATGATCCGATCAGCGGACGTCTTTTGATCACATTCCGTGAGATCGTATACAAAGACGGTAAGCTTGATAACAACTGGATGGCAGGCGACTGGGTTGCATGGGTTGGAACATATGAAGACCTGTTAGAGCAAAACGAAGGTGAATACCGTATACTGATCGAAGAAGACTGGGCAATGAATGCAAAATCCGGTGATACGGGATATGCGGGAATTTTAGTTCTGGATGATGGAACATTTATCATGGATTCTTACGGACACTTTGACGAAGAGTTTTCTAAGAATGCATTTGAATCAGGTAATTATAATGTAAGAACAGATTTATGTTATATCAAACAGGCAAAATTCAAACTTGGTGAAATCGAGAATGAAAACGATCTGATTGACAGAAGCGCCCTGGAAGCAAAAATCAATGAAGTAAAAGATACGTCGGCAGAAGGGTACACAGACACTTCTTATGCGGCATTTGCAAAAGCGCTGACGGATGCACAGACAGTATTTGCAGATTATTCCGCACAGCAGATTCAGATTGATGAAGCGCTGAAAGTATTAACTTCAGCATTTGAAGGTTTGGAAGAAAGACCGGTAGAACCGGAGAAACCGACGGTAGAAAAAGTTGAAATTAAAGCAAATCCTGCTAAGACAGAGTACAAAGAAGGGGAGAAATTCGATCCGAAAGGACTTGTGCTTACAGTAACGATGTCAGACGGAACAACAAAAGTTGTTGCATACGGACCGGAGACGGCAAAAGATTTCTCCTTTAATCCGAGTCTTAATACAAAACTGACAGCGGATACGAAGAAAGTAACAGTAACATACGGCGGACAGTCGGCAGACGTAGCTGTATCGGTGAAAGCAGATCCGTCAGAGGATAAGAAACCGAATACAGAGAAACCGGACAAAGGCGGAGCGGTTCAGACAGGAGATAACTTTAACGTAACGCTGCTGATCGGACTTGTAGTTCTTGCAGGTGCGGTTGCAGGCGGAGCGGCTCTGACAATCTTCAAAAGAAACAAAAGAAAATAAGCCTTATCCGTAAATAGTACGGAAAAATGCAGGGCTGCCACTTAGTGGCGGCCCTGTTTGCATTGGAGCGGCAATGAACGAAAGACAGAAGGATCAAGACCTTGGAAAGCCGCCTGTAATCCCGGAATGTGTCTTTGGGAACTTACGGTAATTCCGGCATAACGCTGTATTGTTAATAAGCGCTATATTTTCTGCGCAATATCATGTAAAAGCTGTCTTGTTTACGCCAAAAACCTTGACATTAATGGGGTTGATGGTTATAATATTGAAATTGTTAAATAAACTAAAAGAGACAGCGTGCAGGGACAAGTTTTCCTGTCGGGAATAGACAAAAAACAGTGAAAAAGAATGACAGAAAAGGAGCGTTATCAATGGCGGAGGCAAAGAAAAGATTACTTACTTATGCCGGATTAAAGGCACTTGAAGATGAACTTGAAACTCTTAAAGTTGTCAAACGGAAAGAAGTTGCAGCTAAGATCAAAGAGGCAAGAGAGCAGGGAGATCTTTCCGAGAATGCAGAGTATGATGCGGCAAAAGATGAACAAAGAGATATCGAAGCGCGTATCGAAGAACTTGAAGGCATCCTGAAAAACGCAGAAGTGGTTGTTGAAGATGAAGTTGACTTTGATAAGATCAATGTCGGATGTACGGTAAAGGTATTTGACATAACATTCGATGAAGAGATGGAATTTAAAATTGTAGGATCAACAGAGGCAAACAGCTTGGTAGGAAAGATTTCAAACGAGTCTCCGGTTGGTAGGCATTGATCGGAAAAAAAGTGGGAGATACGGTAAGCGTAGAAACACAGGCGGGAGAAATCAAGTACAAAGTGCTTGAAATCAGCCGTTCAATGTAAACAGATGATTATAAACAGACCTCTTTTTAAGAGGTCTGAATTCGCATGTATGGGAATGTTTTAAAGAGGCGAAAAAGGCAGATAAAGAGAAAAAAAGCGTAACGGAATAATAAGAGATAAAGCAAAACAGAGAAAAGTTATCCGGGAAAGGAGATAAGAAAGTGGCACAGGAGCAGAAGAATGTACAGGAACAGGATCTGAATCAGTTGAGAAAGGTACGCCGTGAGAAACTTGCAGAGTTGCAAGGAAGCGGAAAAGATCCGTTCGTGATTACAAAATATGATCAGACACATCACAGTGTAGAAGTAAAAGAAAATTACGAGGAGCTTGAAGGAAAGCAGGTTTCCATCGCAGGACGTATGATGTCAAAGCGAGTAATGGGAAAAGCATCTTTTTGTAATGTTCAGGATTTAAAAGGAAATATTCAGTCTTATGTAGCAAGAGACAGCATCGGTGAGGAAAATTATAAAGAATTTAAGAAACTTGATGTCGGTGATGTGATCGGAATCGAAGGAGAGGTATTCAAGACAAAAACAGGAGAGATTTCCATTCATGCATCTCATGTAACACTTCTTTCCAAGAGCTTACAGATTCTTCCTGAGAAATTCCACGGACTGACAGATACAGATACCCGTTATCGTCAGAGATATGTGGATCTTATCATGAATCCGGAAGCGAAAGATACATTTATCAAACGTTCTAAGATCATCAGCGCGATCCGCAGATATTTGGACGGCGAAGGATTTATGGAAGTGAGACTCCGATGCTTGTTGCAAATGCCGGGGGAGCTGCGGCAAGACCGTTTGAGACACATTTCAATGCTTTAAATGAAGACCTGAAGCTGCGTATTTCACTGGAGCTTTATTTAAAGCGTCTGATCGTAGGCGGTCTGGAGAGAGTATACGAGATCGGTCGTGTATTCAGAAACGAAGGACTTGATACGAGACATAATCCGGAATTTACATTGATGGAGCTTTATCAGGCATATACAGATTATAACGGAATGATGGATCTTACAGAAAATCTTTACCGCCATGTGGCACAGGAAGTTCTCGGCACAACGAAGATCGTTTACAATGGCGTTGAGATGGATCTCGGAAAACCGTTTGAACGTATTACAATGGTAGATGCCGTGAAGAAATATGCAGGCGTTGACTGGAATGAAGTTAAGACTTTGGAAGAGGCTCGCAAGCTTGCAGACGAGCATCATGTAGAATATGAAGAGCATCATAAGAAAGGTGATATCTTGTCATTGTTCTTTGAAGAGTTTGCAGAAGAACATTTGATTCAGCCGACGTTCGTAATGGATCATCCGATCGAGATTTCACCGCTTACGAAAAAGAAACCGGAGAATCCGGAATATACAGAGCGCTTCGAGTTCTTTATGAACGGATGGGAAATGGCGAATGCATATTCAGAGCTGAATGACCCGATCGATCAGAGAGAACGTTTCAAAGCTCAGGAAGAACTTTTGGCACAAGGTGACGAAGAGGCAAATACAACAGATGAAGATTTCCTGAATGCGCTTGAGATCGGTATGCCGCCGACAGGAGGTATCGGATTCGGTATTGACAGAATGTGTATGCTTTTAACAGACAGCGCCGCTATCAGAGACGTACTGCTTTTCCCGACAATGAAAACACAGGGCGGAGCTAAGAATGAAGCAAACAACGCTGCACAGACAACTCCGGCAGCTGCAAAAGTAGTTGTTCCAGTAGAAGAAACAGCTGCACCGGCGAAGGTTGAGATCGATTTCTCTAATGTAGAAGTAGAACCATTATTTGAAGATATGGTTGATTTCGAGACATTTAGCAAGTCAGATTTCCGTGCTGTAAAGGTAAAAGAATGTGAAGCAGTTCCAAAATCTAAGAAGCTCCTGAAGTTCGTATTAGACGACGGAAGTGGCGTAGATCGTGTGATTTTAAGCGGAATTCACGATTACTATGAGCCAGAATTCTTAGTAGGAAAGACATTACTTGCAATCACAAACCTTCCACCACGTAAGATGATGGGAATTGATTCTTGTGGTATGATCATCTCCGCTACACACCTTGTAGAAGGAAGAGAAGGACTCAATGTTCTGATTCTGGATGATAAAATTCCGGCAGGAGCGAAATTGTACTAAGAGCAAGAAATTTTAAGCTATATTTTAAACAGAAAAACAGGTTACTACACCACATTTACACCAAATTTTTAAAAAGTCTAAGAGAAGGGCTCTGCAAAAGAATGGTGTAAAAGAAAACTAGTAATAAAAGATACAGTTGAGTGTACCAAAAAAGTTGGTACACCCAGCTGTTTTTTGTTTTGTACAAAATATCTAAATATCAAAAATGGAAGTAATCAGCGTTGTAGTTGGTTATTTTTTATTCTATATTGCACATCAACAATTCAAAAATTTTTATATATTTCCCAGAAAACCCTGTAAAAATGCCTCTCAGCATTTCGTTATATAGAAGGATATTTAATAATATCAATCTTTGTACATTGATAATTGAATAGCTTTTGAATATGAGGATACCTGAATTGAATATGCATGCAGCGTGTCTTTTTAGAGCATACAATCCTAAAAGAAGAGGGTTAGGGAACGGAAATATTTGAAAGCGTAATAAAAGGATTTATTAACTGCGAAAGAGAGAGCTTAATAAAACTATATGTGTAGGTGATGAAGTGCAAAAAACTAAATCTACACTTGATTTTTTTGATACAGAATTGAAAGGAACGATATTTATGATAAGATTAACGAAGTATGAGAAGGAAACTATTATTCTTACAAATGAGGAAGATGATTTTTGGAATGTGTTTACTTATAACAAAGGATTGCAACGTAGGTTTATGTCCTTTGTTGAACAATATCCAGAAAATTGTCAATTCAAGAGCCAGAATAATGAGGGGGGAATGACATTTGAGATAGACAAAGGTAGGTTATCGGTTCGTTTGACAGCACCATATTCAGAAGAGAGAAGGAAGACATCTAGTGAGTATGCAAAGAAATATGGAGTGCATCATATAAAAAAATAATAGTAGTTTTTTGAGATTTATTGACAAAAAGATAGTATTCAGTCGGTTGCTTTTATGTTATACTTTTTTAGTTAGGGCTACTGGATCCATCATTCGATGGTGCTAATAATTTACCCTAAAATACAAGTGTGATGGTACATTGTGCCAAGGAGGACTTTAACAATGAAAAAAACTATTTGCGAGCTATTTGCAGGCGTTGGTGGTTTTCGATTAGGATTCGATAAATTGGAATCAGGATGGGAAACTACATGGTTTTCACAATGGGAGCCGGGAAAGAAAAAACAATGGGCGCATGATTGCTATGTGTATCATTATGGTGATTGTGCAGATTTAAAAGGAGAGTTCCATACTGGTGAAGATATCAGTCAAATGAACAAGAACAATATTCCTGATCATAATCTTCTTGTAGGAGGGTTTCCTTGCCAAGATTATTCAGTTGCACATTCATTATCCTCATCAAAAGGAATTGAAGGGAAAAAAGGTGTTTTGTGGTGGCAGATTAGAGATGTTTTAATTGCCAAAAGACCACCTTTTGTTATATTAGAAAACGTTGATAGACTTCTGAAATCACCAGCATCCCAAAGAGGACGCGATTTCGGCATTATTTTAACATCATTTGCACAGCTAGGATATAGAGCAGAATGGAGAGTAATAAATGCAGCAGAGTATGGAGCAGCACAAAGACGTCGAAGAACATTCATTTTTGCATACAATAAAGATACCAAATATGCAGAAACAATGGACAACTGTGGAGTTGATGCTATTTTGTCAACGGATGGTTTTATGGCAAAATCATTTCCAATCTCAGAATATGCTTCACTTGTAGAGACAACTGTACTCTGTTCTGATGTTTCAAAGCTTGATAGAATAAAGTTACTTGAAGAAGGTGCGGAGGAATCAGATAATGATCTTTTGGAAATGACGAAGAATTTTCAATTCGGTTTTCAAAGTGCGGGGTATATGAAGGATGGAGAAGTCTTTACAACAACTGTAACACCTGTGGAAATAAATTCCATGTCATTATCTGAAATAGCTCAGAAAGGTGTTGACGAGTCATATTATATTAGCTTAGATGATATGGCATCTTGGACATATATGAAAGGTGCAAAAAGAATCCCTAGAGTTTCAGCATCTGGTCATGAATACATTTTTTCAGAAGGTCCGATTGCTTTTCCGGATCCGTTGAATAGACCGGCAAGAACAATGCTTACTTCTGAGGGGACAAAGAATCGTTCTACACACGTTATTGCAGATCCTGAAACAGGAAGATTAAGACTCATCACACCGGTAGAAGCAGAAAGAATTCAAGGATTTGATGATGAGTGGACCAAAATTACATTGTGGATGGAAAAGAAACCCAGATGCCTGATCGAATGCGGCGTTTCTGCATGGGAAATGCTCTGGTTGTTTCTATGGTTACTAGAATGGGAGAAGTTCTGGACAAAATTATTGAAGAAGAAAAACTTGCTTGATTAAAGGTGAAAGCTAAAGTGGAAAACTAATGTTGGAAGAATAATTTTAGACTGATACTGGCGGAGAGATAGCTCTGGTCATAAAAAAACGTCATGTGTATACGATTAAAAAATTTCTTTGTAGAATATCATTGCAATTTTAGAAGATGTTATAAGGCTTAATAAGCACGCAGCTTTCTTCATATTGTGTCCTGTTATTTTTATGTACAACTAACAAAATAATTGTTTGTGAAATACGGAGGTAGGTATGAGAATACTGGCAATAAATATCCAAAACTTTCGAAAACTTTTACAGTGCCATATAGATTTCAGTAAAAAAAACACGCTTTTCGTTGGCGCAAATAATAGTGGAAAAACATCCGCTATGGATGCTCTTGGAAAATTCCTTGCAGATAGAAGTTTTACTTTTAATGATATAACCATATCAAAACGTTCAGATATCAATCAGATTGGAGATAGATGGATAGAAGAAGGATGCGAAGAACCTGTTGACTTGACAGAATGGGAACTATTTGTTCCTAAAATGGATATATGGCTTGATGTTTCGCGAAACGAAATACACTATGTGGCTGGCATCATTCCAACATTGAAATGGCGCGGAGGCAAATTAGGCGTTAGACTGGCTTTTTTGCCGAAAGATATTTCTAAACTATTTTTAGAATATAGAGAGGTATATTCTGCGGCACGTAAAACTGAAAAAGCGAAAGAAAAGATTGACATAAGATTATATCCGAAAAATCTATGCGAATTTCTAGAGAAGAATCTTAATACATATTTTTCGATTAAGACATTTATTTTAAATCCGGCAAAAGCAGAAGCGGATGAGCCACAGATAACACCTTTTGAAATGGAATGCTTTACTGATAATCCACTAAAAGGGATTATTAAAGTGGATATGATTGATGCGCAGAGAGGGGTTACGGATCCAGACAATGCAGATGGAACTGAGAGGACTAAAAAACAGTTATCGGAACAAATGCGTAGCTATTATGACAAACATCTCGACCCAGAGAAATCCCCTTCCCCAGAGGATTTAGATATTTTGCAAGCTACTGAAGAAGCGAGGAAAGCGTTTGACATAAATCTTGCAAAAAAATTCGAACCGGCAATTCATGAGTTAGAGGAGTTGGGGTACCCTGGAATAGCAGATCCCAAACTCACAATTGCTACAAAAATGTCTACGGGTGAGACATTAAAGCATGATGCTGCCGTACAATACGCTCTTAGTAAAAGTGATGACAGTCTAAAATTACCGGAAATATACAACGGCCTTGGTTATCAGAATCTTATTTCTATGGTCTTTGATTTAATGCGATTCAGAGATGACTGGATGCGTGAAGGAAAAGCTAAACAGGCAAAGAAAGATTCTGAGCGAGCGATAGAGCCATTACATTTGGTTTTGGTTGAAGAACCGGAAGCGCATCTCCATGTACAGGTTCAGCAAGTATTTATCCGTAAAGCATATGATGTTTTAACAAATCATAAATTTATAAAAGAGAATGAAAATTATGCTACACAACTAGTAATTAGTACTCATTCAAGCCATGTTGCCCGAGAAACCGATTTTGCAGATTTGCGTTATTTTAAACGGTTATCGGAAGGTTCGGAAAGCACAATTGCAACGTCGAAGGTAATAAATCTTTCTGATGTATTTGGGAAGGAAGATGAAACAGATAAATTTGTTACGCGCTACTTGCAAGCAACACATTGCGATTTGTTTTTTGCTGACGCTGTGATTTTAGTAGAGGGTTCGGCGGAGAATATGTTATTGCCACATTTCATACGAAACAAGTATCCTAAGTTGTACCAAAGATATATATCGATACTGAGTATAAATGGTCGTCACTCGCATCGCCTCAATCCATTGATTGAAAAGTTATGTATACCTACTCTCGTTATTGCAGACATAGATTCAGCGGAAAACGGGGGGCATCATAAAGCGGCTTGCCCAGAACGAGGAAAAGGTCTTATTAGTAGCAACTATACAATTGCTAAATGGCTTGTTAGGGAAAATGATTTGGACAAGCTTTTGGCGATTCCGTCTAAAAAGAGGAAATAATTAAGGAAACGCCATACAAATACTCTATTCGGGTCGCATATCAAAATCCGGTTGTTATTGACTATAATGGTACTGATAAAGAGGCTATTGCAAGCACATTTGAAGACTGTCTCGTATATACAAATTATCAGCTTTTTAAAGGTATATCAACAGATGATACTGGCAGTTTAGTAAAGCGTGTGAGCGATGAGATTAATGCAGCAAGCTCTTTTGAAGATTTCCATAAAGGAGTATATGAAATACTGCGTAATGGCAAATCGGATCAAAAGGCTGAATTTGCATTAGATTTGATTTATGCCGTTGATCCAAACAAGCTTATAGTTCCCGCTTATATTGACGAAGGATTAGAGTGGTTACAAGCATATTTAAATCCAGAGGAATAAGATGATGACAAAAACAATAACCTTGGAAGAATATTCCATAGATAATCATATTGATGATCACGTAGAGAAAGAGATACAAGACTGTTTTTCTACAGAAGACCCTAAATGTTTCTTCGTATTTGCAGGAGCAGGTTCTGGAAAGACTAGAAGTCTGATAAACACACTTACTTTCTTAGACAAAGAACGAGGTAAAAGTCTTTTAATGAAGGGAAAACAAATTGCCGTTATTACTTACACAAATGCGGCTTGTGACGAAATATCCAGGAGACTGCAGTATAAACCGATTTTTTCTGTATCTACGATACATAGCTTTTTGTGGGATTTAATAAAGAGTTATCAGGCAGATATAAAGGAGTGGGTCACACAATTTATTCAAAAGGAAATTGAAGAGCTTCAGCAAAAACAGGTTAAGGGGCGTGGCGGTAAAGCAGGCGAAAAAAGAGCTGAGGATATCAAGAAAAAAACAGAACGACTTGCAAAAATTGAGACAGTAAAAAAGTTTTCTTATAATCCGAATGGAGATAATGTCGGCTATGATTCCCTTAGTCATAGTGAAGTCGTAAAAATGAGTACAGAGTTTATTGCGACAGAGCCAACTATGCAAGATATCTTAACGGCAAAATACCCAATACTGCTTATTGATGAAAGTCAAGATACTAAAAAGGAACTTGTTGATGCCTTGCTTATTGTATGTGAAAAATACAAAGACAGATTTATTGTTGGAATGTTTGGCGATACCATGCAAAGAATTTATAATGATGGCAAAGATAATCTTGCTGATTGTATTCCTGACGAGTGGGTAAAACCAGTAAAAGTAATGAATCATCGAAGCGCTAATCGTATTGTTGCCTTAGCTAACTCAATAAGAAGTACTATAGATGGTCAAAAACAACAGGCAAGAAGTGATGTAGAAAAAGGAATTGTGCGATTATTTATTGCTTCAACTTCGGATGATAAAGAGAGTGTTGAGAAGAAGGCAGCAGACTTTATGGCACAAGATACTGGAGATATTGGCTGGAATGACGATACGCAGTATAAAAGCTTAATTCTTGAACATCATATGGCGGCAAGTAGGTTTGGATTTGCTGATTTATATATGCCATTAAATAGTTCGGGAAAATTCGATACATCTCTGCGTGATGGATCTATTACGGAATTGTCGATTTTATCAAAGCTTGTGTCTCCGTTAGTGGAAGCATATCAGAGTGGAAATGACTTTGGGTTTCCAAAATTGTAAGAAAGAATTCACCATTATTAGATAAAGAAGCTTTTGCGTTCGAATCAGACGATCAAACCAAAATGCTTGAAAAAGCTGGGAGTGCAGTAGAATCATTAATGAACCTATGGAAGGACGAAAAAATTCCGTCTTGTTTGGAAGTCTTAAAAAACATTCGAGACACAAGATTGTTTAAGGTTGGAAATCGTGTTGACGAATTGTTAACAGAATTCTCCCAAGGAGAAAATGAAAAAGTAACAGCACTAAAAAATGCATTAGCTGTACCGTTTTGTGAATTGAAAAAGTATTCTTCATATGTTACTGACAATACTCGTTTTGCTACCCATCAAGGCGTTAAGGGATTAGAGTTTCCCAGAGTTATGGTTATTATGGATGATGCACAGGCTAGAGGATTTTTGTTTAGTTACGAGAAGTTGTTTGGTGCAAAAGCTCAAAGTGATACTGATGTAAAAAATAAGCGTGATGGCAAGGATACCAGCATCACGAGAACGGCACGTCTCTTTTACGTTGCCTGCACAAGAGCAAAGAAGAGTTTGGCTGTTGTTGCTTATACAGAAAATATGAATCGGTTAAAAATACAGCATTATCAAACGGTTGGTTTTCAGAAGATGAGATTTACATCTTGTAGAATTATTATATTCTGTAGAGATTTTTACTCGTTTGATTAAGGCAAAATAGTATGGATATTGTTACAGATAATATATGATGGATAATCTTTTGGATTTAGAAACTAATAATACATTTTATAAGCGTTCGCACGAATGCAAAAGATGAATAAGGATATATAAAAAGGGGGGATTGAATGCCGAATCATATTTACGATAAGGACAACTTGATTCGCAGATTAGAAGCTTATCTAGGGAAAACATTTGAAGAGATTGATAACAAAGGAATGTTCAAGCACGTACAAGATTTTAATCTTCAAAAAGGAATTGCAGGATCTATTGTTGAACAGTGCATTTTTGAATATCCACCAGATACTAAACAGGAAGCAGACTTAATTATTGTTGATGGGAGAGAAAATGTAAAAACAGAACTTAAGACCACAGGGATGTTGATTCAGGAAAAACCTAGGAGACACTATGTTGCGAAAGAGCCAATGTCAATTACGGCTGTTGGCGTATATGACATTGCGGAACAAGAATTTGAAACATCGCACTTTTGGCAAAAGCTGGAACACATGCTTATTATCTATTATTATTATGCAGCTAATCATGCTGTATCTGCGTATGAGTATAAAGATTTTCCGGTTGTTGGATACGAATTTCATGAGTTTTCAGCTGAGGATGTAGAAGTATTGAAAAATGACTGGGAACATGTGCGAGCTCTTTGTGCAAAAGTAGTGTCACACCATTCTGGTCCTCGAGATGAAAGCTGGAAAGCAGCTGTAAAACAAGAATATATAGACGTACATGGAGAATTAAGAAGAGTATTAAGCTATATTGATTTGGCGCCTAAGTTTCCGCCAAGATTTAGACTGAAAAAACCAACCCTTTCTTCGATAATTGCAAAGCATTTTGGATATAATCTCGAACAGCTTCCGGGAAGATACGTATCAATATCGGATATAGATTCAAAGTGCCGAGAATTAACAAAATTGTATGCTGGGGAAAATATCCGGCAGCTGATAAACCGTTTTAATTTGGAACTTCAAACAGATGGACAGTTGAGTATGAAAGGTGTTGCAGAGAAAATTGTTATTGCAATGTTTGGAGGAACAGCAAAAAAATTAAATCAGATAGATTTGTTTGAACGATTTGGATTAATTGCTAAAACTATTGCTTTTACTTCGAAAGGCGGTCGTACTGAAGATATGAAACTGTATCATATTGATTTCAGTGAAATGATTAGAGAAAATGTAATTGATGATGATGGGACTGAACGAGCTATGACTTTTGAAGATTCAGACATGTATGCATATTTTGCTGATCATGCATTATTATGTATTATGTTCCAAGAAGCTCCAGAGGATCCAGAAACAAAATATAGACCAAATTCATTATCATCAAATGTTTTTCTTGGGTTTAAAAGAATTGTATTCAGTGATGAATTTATTGATACGAAAGTTCGAAAGTTATGGGAAGATACCAGAGATAAATTATGAATCATAAACTTACTGATGTTATCCAGAAACGTAGTGATGGCACAACTGTCATTTTAAAAAATGGGGAAGTAAGCACAGCACCTAACTTCTTAAAGGGAAGCGAAAATGATGTTTTTGTACGTGGATCAGGGAAGGATTCATCTATGCACAATAAGACAGAGTGTGTGAATGGAATTCGTATGTTACCACAGTATGTCTGGATAAAAGGTTTGTCTGTTGTTGAAGAATTAAAACAAACACCAGAGATATAGAGGTGTGAGATGAAGCATCCAAAACATTATGATACTGATGAAGCGACATCAAAAAGGATGTCCAATGTAAAACTGAAAAAAGGTACTGCTGAAATACTTCTTGCAAAGGAATTATGGCATAAAGGTTTTAGATATCGATTAAATGATAAGAGTTTATCGGGTTCTCCAGACATAGCAATTCTTCGATATAATATAGCAATATTTGTTGACGGTGAGTTTTGGCATGGTTATGATTGGGATAATAAAAAGCCAAAACTAAAACGCAACAGAGAATATTGGATTGAAAAGATAGAAGAAAATATGGCGAGAGATACAAGAGTGGATAAAGAACTACTTGCTAAAGGTTGGGTACCAATTCACTTTTGGACGAAGGAAGTTCTTAAAGAAACTGCATCTTGTATAAAAGTAGTTCAAGAAATTGCGTTTGAAATAAAGATGCAAGAGTTAGAGGACAATTAAATAATGACTAAGCCAAAGGCGATCAACCGAAAACGTTGGTCGCTTTTGTTTTGCTCATTTGCAAAACTTTCCGATTGGTGCACAAATCAGAAAAACAGCGAAAACCGATGTGATTGATTAAGGGACAGAATCAAGAACTACGGATTTTGCTGAGCAGGTGTACAGAGGGATGCAATCCTTTTGTGCAAAAGGTGCAGGAAGTGGCGAACATTCTGCTAGGGTCAAGGGACAAAGTCCTTGGCAGGTTAAGGGCGGCAGCCATTGCCCAGTGAGTTGATGCGTGCGTCTACTCGTACTGGGTATTACCTGACGCAGACTTTCGCAGGATTTGCGGCTTCGCCGCCCTTCCCCGGCCCCGGAACATCTTCGCAGGAAGGAGGGAAATTGTTTGAAACTGACACGACACAACGGACGAGCCGGAACCCACGGCACCTATAACCCCAAGCACAATGACCGCAGTTTCAACCTTGCCAACAGTGAGCACATCGACCCGGAACGAGCCAAGGGCAACATCTATTGGGACTGCTTCTACGGTTTCCGTTCGGCTCTCGACCCACAAGACCCGGACGATCTGGGGGCGACCTTCTCAGATGTGGAACGGCAGTTCTACGAGAGCCGGTACACGACCTTTATCGAAGGTCAGAACGAGCGCAACGCCAAGATTCGGCACACAGAGCGCAACCGCTCCATTCCCGACCTGCTGTCCAGCCGCAAGACCTGCCCGGAAGAAACCATCTATCAGCTTGGAACAAAGGACGACCATGCTTCGGCAGAGGACTTGCTGAGCGTCGTCACAGAGTTCATCGAGGATTTCAAGGCCAAGTATGGCGACCACGTTCATGTGCTGGACTGGGCACTGCATCTGGATGAGAGCACACCCCATATCCATGAGCGTCATGTGTTCGACTGCGAGAACAAGTACGGCGAAATCGCACCTCAGCAGGAAAAGGCTCTGGAAGCTCTGGGCTTTGAACTGCCCGACCCGGACAGGCCCCTCAGCCGCCGCAACAACCGCAAAATCACCTTTGATGCCACCTGCCGGAAGATGCTGTTCGAGATTGCAAAACGGCATGGTCTGGAATTGGCGGAAGAAGCGGAATACGGCAACCGCAAATATCTGGAAAAGCAGGATTTCATCCTTGCCAAGCAAAAGAAGCAGCTTGCCGCCCAGCAGAACAAGCTGGACAAGCTGACCCTCAAGGTCAACGACATGGAATCGTTGATCGATGAAGTTTCGGCTGCGGCCTACGACAAGGCGGTGGAGGTCGTGACCGATGTGGTGCGCACCGAGACCCGGAAGGAGGATATGCGGATGATCGAGGACACGAAGAAGTGGGTGCTGTCCCCGGAACGTAAGGCTCCGCAGACCACGAGAGAATACGCCGCCCACCGTTTGGACACCGTGCTGGACAAGTTCCTCAAGACCATGCAGACCACCACCGCACGTCTGCAGGAGAAGCTCCTGAAGCCGGAAGTCCGTCAGAAAGGCAAGGAGCAGGTTAAGGAGAAAGCACGAGATTCCGTCCTGCAACTGCTGAACCGCTTACAGGCAGAACAGGGGCAAAACAAACCAACGGCGCAACCCCGCAAACAGGAGGGGCACTCGGAAATCTGAACTCATCGGGAACGTTTGGGGCAGAAAGCTGGCACTTTC
>ERZ859817.658-NODE-658-length-19303-cov-1.764339_pt1 | contig 19303 bp, 18 predicted proteins | sample MGYA00509986_ERZ859817 | MGnify/ENA primary metagenome ERZ859817 (study PRJEB30046, sample SAMN00715155) | human gut metagenome | study: EMG produced TPA metagenomics assembly of the A metagenome-wide association study of gut microbiota in type 2...
TAGTCCTCCTTTCGTCATTTCCCCCCAGCCGTATTCGTTCACTGCCATTCCGGTATAGTTAAAATCCAATGCTCCGTTGATTATGTACCACCAGCCGTATTCGTTTACTGCCATTCCGGTATAGTTAAAATCCAGTGCTCCATTCGTCATGTACCACCAGCCGTATTCATTTACTGCCATTCCGGTATAACCAAAGTCAATTGTTCCATTGCTTACATACCACCAGCCATACTCATTTGCTGCCATTCCTGTATAGTTGAAATCTACTGTTCCATTGGTTATCTTCCACCAGCCATATTCATTTGCTGCTAAACCGTTATAATTGTAATCAATATTGTTATTTGTGTAATAATACCAGTTACCATCTGCTGACTGTTGCAGTCCATTTTTATTTTCATCCTGAGCCGGATTTTCATTATCACCGACATCTGTCTTTGCCGTAAATGTCAATTTATCCGCAGACACTTCGATATTAAAAACATTTTCCTGTTCCTCTCCATCATACTTGAAACCGTCAGGAAGCTGTTCGTCTTGCCCCATTGATGCCGCCGGTATAACAGACACGGGATTGTCATAATCAACCAGCCATACTTCATCTCTTCCCTGTTCATCCATTCCTAAGAAATCATTCAATGCGCAGATTCTGTAAACAGAACTTCCGGTTTCAGAATCATAGTCATATACCATTGCATACTTTTCATTTGTTGCCGTATTGATCACTAAATTACTTGTTCCTCCACTGCCCCATGCCGCATCATAATATGAGATGTCTGTGTCTAAAACAGTCTGCGTGTAACCTTCCGGCATTGTGTCATAGCTTCCTATCTTTACCGCATAATAAATGTCACCGAGCGCTTCTTTTTTCGTGAGCTGATACAGGTTATATGCCGTAATTTCGTCATTCTCATTTAATGAATAGGTTAAAGTGTAATATGAAGAATCTCCGTTGGTATAAACTACATTGGTTGTTGACGGGTCATACGTATAATACTTTGCATAAATTCTTGCAATATCCAGCGGATGTGAAATCTGATACTGCGGTGTTTCCTGCAATGTCCCGTTATCCTTTATCACGCTATCCGTAAGATTCCCTGCGGTATAAAGCACCTTTCCTGACTGCCCTGCATAAATCGTCACATTACAGGTATTTTCCACGGAAAGCACGGACGCCGTTCCCTCTGCATAAAGGCGCACACCGTAGTCTTCCTGTTTTTTTTGGTTTACCGTAAGAGAACCGTCCCCGCAGATTGTAACAGATCCGCCCCACGCATCGCCGTATGCGACAATACTGCTTATTTCATTTTCACCTATCAGGCGGATTTTAAAATCATCCCCCATCATGTTGGTTGCAATATAATTGTCTACATTTTTGTACTGGTTCAAAGTTAATGTGTTGCTTGCCTTATCGTAGGATACCCCGTCAATTGCGTTGCTTCCCTGCGATGAAAATATGTTGTCTTTGGTTTCGCTGTTACCCACTGCAATATAGGCATACGCCCAGTCCCCTTCATCACACGGACCGTTTGCCGCCTCTGCCTTCGGTACGGTAAATACGACCGCTGCCGACAATGCCATTACCGTTGTCAGGGCTATCGCTGCTGCCTTACTTCTACTTCTCCGGGGGATTTCCGATTGAACTTTTTTAATATTCTCACCATAAAATTTCCTCCTTTTGCCTGTGTAAATATCTGGTAGTTATGGTGTCATCTTATCGTATCCTTTATCCGCTGTGCAGTTGGCATGTGTCTATTTTTCGGCAGAAACGAGAAAAACAGCGTGGGACAGATGTCTCACGCCGTTTTATAGTATATAAATTTCAGTTTTATTCATCACCCATTTTCGCCAATTTAGCTGCCTGGTCTGCCGCGATGCAGGCATCGATGATTTCCTGGATATCGCCGTCCATAATCTTGTCCAGCTTATACAGCGTCAGACCGATTCTGTGGTCGGTTACACGGCCCTGTGGGAAGTTGTAAGTACGAATCTTTTCAGAACGGTCACCTGTACCAATCTGGCTTCTTCTCGCATCTGCTTCCGCATCATGTGCCTTCTGAATCTCTAAATCATAGAGTTTTGCACGCAGGAGAGCGAATGCCTTTTCTTTATTCTGAATCTGTGACTTTTCTGTCTGTGAATAAATAACAATGCCTGTCGGATAGTGGGTCAGTCGTACAGCGGAATCCGTTGTATTGACACACTGTCCGCCGTTTCCGGAAGCACGCATAACATCGATACGGATATCTTTTTCATCAATCTGGATATCTACTTCTTCTGCTTCCGGCATAACTGCAACCGAAGCCGTAGAAGTATGGATACGTCCGCCGGATTCTGTTTCCGGCACACGCTGTACACGGTGTACACCGCTTTCATATTTTAAAACAGAGTATGCACCCTGTCCCTTTACCATGAATTCGATTTCCTTCATACCACCAATGCCTGTTTCATCCGCGTTGACAACTTCGACCTTCCAGCCCTTTGATTCTACATAATGGGTATACATACGGAACAGCTCTGCCGCAAAAAGTGCCGCTTCATCACCGCCCGCACCCGCACGGATTTCAACGATAATATCCTTGTCATCATTCGGATCCTTTGGCAGAAGTAAAATTTTAATTTCATTTTCCAGTTCTTCTACGCGTTTTTTCGCTTCATTTAATTCTTCTTTTGCCAGTTCCTTTAATTCTTCATCGGATTCTTCATCTAAAAGCTGTAAACTGTCTTCAATTGTCTGCTTACAGTTTTTGTATTCTGTATACGTAGCAATTAACGGAGCCAGACTGCTCTGCTCTTTCATCAGCTTTCTAAAACGGTTCTGGTCATTAACCACATCCGGATTTCCCAGTTCTGCCGTAATATCCTCATAACGGTTTACGGTATCTTCCAATCTGTCAAACATATCCATAATCTATTTTATCCTTTCTTTCCGGTTCTCTGTCTTTCTTTATTTATAATCTGCCCATAACGACTCTGTCAAGTCCCGCCAAATCTTTTACGGTTGACACCTGTGTATAGCCTTCTTTACAAAGCAGTGCTTCGACTGCCGCAGACTGGTCATAACCGATTTCATAAAACAGCCGGCCGCCGGACTTTAAAAAGCTTTTCGCCTGCTTTGTAATCTTTCTGTAAAAATATAATCCGTCTCATGTCCGTCCAATGCCAGCACCGGGTCATGCAGGCGCACTTCCTCCGATAAACTGTCAATCACCTCTGTACAGATATACGGCGGATTGGAAACCACAATATCCACGGACTGTTCCATAAGATACTTTCCTGCGTTTTCAAATAAATCGCTCTGAATCAGTGTCACATTTTCCGGTGCAAGGGCTTCTTGATTAGCCTTTGCAACCGCAAGTGCCTTCTCGGAAATATCCACACCGATACCCTTTGAAAGCTTTCGTTCCAGTGCAACAGACAGCAGAATGCAGCCTGAACCGGTACACATATCTACAACTGTCATACCGTCCGTACAGACCTTTAACACCTGCTCCACAAGCACTTCCGTATCCGGTCTTGGAATCAGTACATCGGGACTGACCTTAAATTCATGTCCGTAAAAAAATGTCCTGCCTAAAATGTGCTGCAACGGCTCATGACCGCTTCTACGTTCAATATAGTCAAAAAAACGTTCCTGTTCTACACGGGTAAGCAGCTTTGATCCATTCATCAGATAATATGTCCTGTCCATGCCGTTGATTTCAGACAACAGGGCATAGCTGTCGTAGTCTGCATTTTCAATGCCGCACTGTTTCAGTCTTTTTGCACCCTCACGCACCGCGCCGGATATGGTCAGATTTTCCTGTATCATCATATCCCTGCACATCACTTTTTATCCACTCTCTCTTTGAAAAGAGGAAGTTCCTCTGCGTAATCTTCGTCTTCTTCATCCTCGATAAATTCAAAGCCGTCGCCTTCTTCAAGCCCCTTATCGCTTTCTACTGACAGATTACTTTCGGATGCCTGCTGTGCTGCCGTGTCCACAGATTCCTGCGGGTCTTCTATAATTTCAAAGCCCTCCGGCAGTTCATTATCGTCCTCATCATCTTCTCCGGCTTCTGCTTCCTGTAATTCTGACTGCTGTTTTATATCTGCATTTTCACTTTCCGGCTCAGACTTTTCTTTATTTTCTGCCGGACTGCCGGTTTCGGACTGCTGTTCTGAATTTTCAGTGCTGTCCGGATTCTTTTCCTGCTCTTTTGCACCCTCTGCGTCCGTAATCTGACCGCCTTCTAATATATCCGTATCATCCGGTGCAATATATTCTTTTTCAGGCTGTGCCGTCTGCTGTGTATTTTCCTGTACAACTTCATCTGGATTTAAAGAACGTGTATTCCGGTCCGCACCGGTCGTAATTGTCGATGTAATCGCAAGAGAAGCTTCGTTGGCTGCCATTTCTGCTACCGGCTGTTCAGTATCCTTATAATAATCCAGTAAAAATGCTTCCCAGTCAAAGACTTCTTCTACTGCTTTAATCGCCACTTCAATCATATCCATATCCGGTTCTTTGGTCGTCAGCTTCTGAAGCCACAGACCCGGCTTACTGAGTGCTGTGATAAATGCATTTTCGCTTCTGCCCGCCCAGCGGATTAATTCATACGAAACACCCGCAATGACCGGAATCAGCAGGATTCTTAAAACGAGCTGCACCGCCGTATTTTCGATTCTGATAAATATAAAAAATATTACACTGACAAACATCACCAAAAACAAAAAGCTTGTTCCGCAGCGCTTGTGAAACGCGAGCTGTTTTTTACATTTTCCGGTGTCAGTCTTGCGCCATGCTCAATGCAGTTGATACACTTATGCTCTGCACCGTGGTACATAAATGTTCTTTTAATATCCTTCATCTGTGAAATTGCCAGTATGTATAAAATAAATAAGACAACTCTCACAAGACCTTCTATAAAATTCAACAAAAATTGAGAAGAAACATAAGGTGTCAGCAGTCTGGATACAAAATACGGAATGAGCATAAACAGTCCTACTGCAAATACAACAGATAAAATAACCGTAAACGCCATTAAAACCGCTTCTAATTTATCTTTAAAAACAGCCCTTCCGATTTCATCGGCTTTTGTACTCTTCTGCTCTGCCGGATCATCATAAAACGAAGCCGAATAATTGATTGTGGAAATTCCCGTTACTAAAGAATCCACAAAGCTGTATACTCCCCGGATTATCGGATAATTCAGCCACGGATGTTTCTTTTGCAGCTGATTACAATCTCTGACTGTTACTTCTATTTCATTATCTGGCTTACGGACTGCAATGGAATACTGATCCTTATTGCGCATCATAATTCCTTCAATAACAGCCTGTCCGCCGATTCCTGATGGTTTCATCGCACACCTCTAAGCATATTTTTTACCATAATAACAAAAAAGTTGAGGTCTGGTCAACCTCAACCTTATGTTCTGATTAATTGTTCTGTACGCCGTACTTCTTGTTGAACTTATCAATACGTCCACGAACAGATGATGCCTTCTGCTGTCCTGTATAGAAAGGATGGCACTTTGAGCAAATTTCAACATGGATTTCTTCCTTTGTTGAACCTGTAACAAATTCATTACCACAGTTGCAAACAACCTTTGCCTGATGGTACTCTGGATGGATTCCTTCTCTCATGATTTTCACCTCTTTAATATTTAAATAAGTATTGTCATTGTGAGACGAATCTCACAAAGTGATCTCTTTATCTGTGATAAACAGCTTTCTTATTGTATCATAAGGATATTATGAATGCAAGCATTATTTTTAAAAATTTTTTTCTGATTTTAACAGACCGGTCCGTCCTTTCATAAACCTCCGGCTTCTATATATAACGGTTCTTGCGGACGGTCTGTACAAATTCTGCATTATTTCTTGTCTTTGCAAATAAGTCTAAGATGCGTTCTGCTGCTTCATCTGTCTTTAGTCCGTTTAACGCCTTCCGCATAATATCTACCGCTTCCTGTTCTTCGCGGCTTAACAGCAAATCTTCACGTCGTGTACTGGACTTTGCAATATCAATCGCCGGGAACACTCTCTTTTCAGACAGCTTTCTGTCAAGTACCAGTTCCATGTTACCCGTTCCCTTAAATTCTTCAAATACAACATCATCCATCTTACTGCCCGTTTCAACCAATGCCGTTCCAGAATGGTAAGGCTTCCGCCTTCTCTCATATTTCTTGCCGCACCAAAGAAACGCTTTGGCATATGCAGTGCCGCCGGGTCCAGACCACCGGATAAGGTTCGTCCGCTTGCCTGTACAGTAAGATTATAGGCTCTTGCCAGTCTTGTAATACTGTCTAATAAAATAATAACATCCTGTTTCTGCTCCACCAGGCGCTTTGCACGCTCGATAACCATTTCGGATACACGTCTGTGACGTTCCGGCAGTTCATCAATGTAGAATAAATAACTTCCACATTATCCCCTGTAATGGACTCTTTAATATCCGTAACTTCTTCCGGACGTTCATCAATTAACAGAATCATCAGGTGCATTTCCGGGTTGTTCTTGGTTACGGCTGTCGCAATCTGCTTTAACAGGGTTGTCTTACCGGACTTTGGCTGTGATACAATCATGCCTCGCTGTCCCTTGCCAATCGGAGAAATCAGATCTACCATGCGCATTGCCACGGTATTTGTATTTTTCTCTAAATGAATTCTCTCATTCGGGAAAATCGGTGTCAGTTTTTCAAATGCCGGTCTTTTGGTTGCAAGCATCGGGTCTAATCCGTTGACAGACTCCAGATATAAAAGTGCTGAAAACTTTTCATTCTGTGTACGGATACGCTTCGGTCCTTTGATAATATCACCTGTCTTTAAATTAAAGCGGCGGATCTGTGTCGGCGATACATACACATCATTTTCACCCGGCAGGAAATTCTCACAGCGGATAAATCCATATCCCTCTGCAAGGACTTCAAGGATTCCGTTTGCATCCGGTTCATCAGATTTCATATCACTTCTGTAGTCCTGACGGTCATTCCTGTATTCCGTTCTGTCGTTTTTATAATCCTGTCTGCCTTCATAGTGGCGGTATTCACGGCGTTCTTCATAATGCGGGCGTTCATTGCTTCTCTGCGCATTATCGTTCTTGTGTAACGCGGTGTCTCTTCGTTTCTGCCGGTACGTGCTGCCGTACTTTGAACCGCCTGGGGTTCTTCCTGTCTTTGTGTACTCTGTGTTTCGGTATTCTGTGTTTCCGGTGCTTCGGCCTGCGCTTCTTCTCCGCCTGAAGCTTCAATAATTGCATCAATCAGTTCAGCCTTGCGCATCGCTGTAATCCCTTTGATTTTTTTATCCTTTGCAAACTCGCGTAATACAACTAAAGATAATGTCTGAAGTTTTTCTCTCATATCTTAATACTCTCCTAAAATAAATTCCATTCCTATAAATAAATATTACAAATATAAACAGGGAATCCGGTTACTGAATCAGCACCACTTATGAAAATCTCATTACTGTTTCTCTATTATACACCTTTTTGTCATAATTTCAAACCTTTCTTTTTCTAAAAATATATTGCCGTCAGATTTTGTATATGGTATGATTTAAAGTAACTTTGGATTTTTAAGAAAGGCAGGTATTATTTATAATGACAAATGCAGAAAAGGCTTTACAGCTTCATGAGGAATGGAACGGAAAATTTGAAACAACACCAAAGATGGATATTGCAACAAGGGAAGACCTTGCGTTAGCTTATACTCCGGGTGTTGCTGAACCATGTAAGGTCATCGCAAAGGATAAGGAAGCAGCTTACAAGTACACCATTAAGGCAAACACTGTTGCCGTTGTATCTGACGGCAGTGCTGTTTTAGGACTGGGCAACATCGGCGCTCACGCAGCCATGCCTGTTATGGAAGGAAAGGCTGTTCTTTTCAAGTCCTTCGGCGGCGTCAATGCTGTACCGATTTGTCTGGACACACAGGATACAGAGGAAATTATTAAGACTGTTGTCAATATTGCACCTGCCTTTGGCGGAATTAATCTTGAAGATATTTCCGCGCCGCGATGCTTTGAAATCGAGTCCCGTTTAAAGGAACTCTTAGACATTCCTGTTTTCCACGATGACCAGCACGGTACCGCAATTGTTGTACTTGCCGGTATTATCAATGGTTTAAAGGTTACAGGAAAGACAAAAGAAGACTGTCAGGTTGTTGTAAACGGTGCCGGTTCTGCAGGTGTTGCCATTACAAAGCTGCTCCTTACATATGGATTTAAGCATGTTACCATGTGCGACAAGTCCGGTATCCTTTCTAAAGGAAGCGAAGGTTTAAACTGGATGCAGGAATCCATGATGGATGTTACGAATCTTGAACATAAGACCGGTTCACTGGCGGATGCTTTAAAGGGTGCTGATATTTTTGTCGGTGTTTCCGCTCCGAATATTGTAACTCCTGAAATGGTTCAGTCCATGAACAAAGATGCGATTATCTTTGCCATGGCAAATCCGGTTCCTGAAATTATGCCGGACGTTGCAAAGGCTGCAGGTGCAAAAGTGGTCGGTACAGGCCGTTCTGACTTTCCGAACCAGGTCAACAACGTTATCGCATTTCCGGGTATCTTTAAAGGCGCACTCGAAGGCCGTGCAACACAGATTACCGAGGAAATGAAGCTGGCTGCTGCACTTGCCATTGCTAATTTAGTTCCTGAGGATGAAGTCAGCGATGTCAACATTTTACCGGAAGCTTTTGATGAACGCGTTGCTGATGTCGTAAGTCAGGCTGTAAAAGACCATATTACCAGATAGTCCATGAAACCTTACTACTATTCACTAAGCGAATATTTAAAGGAAACGTATGGCTGTAAAATGTACAAGCTTTCTTTAAGCGGCGGCATGACCTGTCCCAACCGTGACGGACGGATTGACACACGTGGCTGTATTTTTTGCAGTGCAGGCGGTTCCGGTGATTTTTCAGGAGAGGCACTGATTGGAAACAGTGCCTCTTTACTTGCCGGAGGCATTGCGACACCGCAGCATACTAAAATTCCAGGCATTGCTGCACAGATTGAAGCTGAAAAAGCACTTATCAGCCGTAAATATAACGGCGGTCAGTATATCGCTTATTTTCAGTCATACACCAATACGTATGCACCGGAAGATTATTTAAGACAGATTTTTACCGAAGCAATCCGGCACGATGACGTCCGGATTCTTTCTATTGCAACCAGGCCGGACTGCATTACACCAGCAATTGTTACACTGCTTTCTGAATTAAATGCCATAAAACCGGTCTGGGTTGAACTGGGACTTCAGACAATCCATGAAAACAGCGCCCGCTATATCCGCCGCGGCTACTGTCTTTCCGCATTTGATGATGCCATGAAAATGCTGTCTGATGCCGGAATTGAAACCATTGTGCATATGATTCTCGGACTGCCCTCTGAGTCGCAGGAAATGATGTTACAGACCGCAGATTATATCGGACACAGCGGTGCCTCCGGCATTAAACTCCAGCTGTTACATGTTCTTTCCGGCACAGACCTTGTCCACGATTATGAAGAACAGCTTTTTACCGTCATGACGGAAGACGAATATTTTGATTGTCTTGGGAAAATTTTAGAGATTCTTCCGCCGGATATGGTAATTCACCGGCTGACGGGTGACGGTGCAAAAAAACTGCTGAAAGCTCCTTTATGGAGTGCCAACAAAAAACAGGTAATGAACCGGATGAACCGGTATTTTAAAGAGAATAACATTTGTCAAGGACGGTTATATCAATGAATACAGAAGCAACTACTTTATACAAATTGATGGTTTTATATATGTTAAGTAAAGTGAATTTTCCACTTTCCAACAGCCAGATTGCTGATTTTATGCTGGATAAACAATATACAACCTATTTTACACTGCAGGAAGTTTTAAACTCCCTTGCAGATGATGGCTTTGTTAATGTCCTGACATACCGAAGCAGCACCCAGTACCGGCTGACATCTTCCGGAAAAGACACCATTTCCTTTTTCAGCAACAAAATATCCAATGCAATCCGTGAAGAAATCGATGTATATCTGACTGAAAATAAATACGAACTGCGCTGTGAAACCGGAACCCTCTCCGACTACTACCGTTCCACAAACGGCGACTACATCGTACACTGCATCGTAAAAGAAGGCGAAACCAACCTCATTGAGTTAAACATTGCTGTCCCATTAGAAGAACAGGCCGATGCCATGTGTTCCAAATGGCGCGAAGGCAGTCAGGAAATCTACGATTTCATCATGCACAAACTGATGTAAGTAACTAAAACTATATTTATAATAAAAGCCCGGCAGATAAGTGAATGAAAAATACTTATTCTGCCGGGCTTTCTATATACCCATGCCAAAGTCAAGTGCTAACGTTGAAGCAGGGACATACTGAAATACCAGTCTACAAATACTGCTCAATCGTTTCCCACAACTCCGGGATTCCCTGCTTCGTCTGTGATGAAACAGGAATTAATATATCATCTTTTTCAAGTCCAAGTCCTGCACGAACAGCTTTAACATGCTTTGGAATCTGGCTGCGCTTTAATTTATCCAGCTTTGTTGCAATAATAACCGGGTGGTATCCATTTGCAACAATCCAGTCATACATCATTTTATCGTTGGCTGACGGGTCATGACGGATATCAATCAGCAGAAAGACCTGACGAAGCTGTTTGGACACTTTCAGATACTTTTCTACCATTTTACCCCATTTTGCTTTTACCTGCTGATTGGCATTGGCATAGCCGTAGCCCGGTAAATCCACCAGAAACATTGCATCATTGATATTATAATAATTGATTGTCTGTGTCTTACCCGGCTGTGAAGATGTTCTGGCATAAGACTTACGGTTCATCAACGCATTGATGAGTGAAGATTTTCCCACGTTGGATTTTCCCGCAAATGCCACCTCCGGCAGTTCAGTTTGTGGAATTGCGCTTGTAACACCAATGACAATATCCAGATTTACTTTTTTGATAACCATACAACTCTCCATTCTGCTGACATCTCATGCCATACATTTTCACTATTTATCCTGATTCCCGAGAACCAGTGCATGCTCAAGTACCTGTTTCATTTCCGAAACAAAAACAATCTCCATGCCGCCTGTAATTTCTTCATCAAATTCTTCCACGTCACTTCTGTTTTCGGACGGAACAAGGACTTTTTTCATGCCTGCCGTCTTTGCCGCGAGCAGTTTTTCCTTTAATCCGCCAATCGGAAGCACTCTGCCGCGGAGTGTCACTTCCCCGGTCATTGCAACATCGGCATGAACCGGAATTCCTGTCACTGCAGAAAGCATCGCCGTTGTCATTGTTACACCGGCTGACGGACCATCCTTTGGCACTGCGCCTTCCGGAATATGTAAATGAATACTGTGTGTATCAAAATATTCCTGTTCGACCTTATACTTCCTGCCTGATGTAATGGAGCGCACATAAGTCAGTGCAATCCGTGCGGATTCCTGCATGACATCACCCATTTGTCCGGTGAGAATCAGTTCACCCTTACCCGGCATAGTATTGACTTCAATTTCTAACGTATCCCCGCCGACACTTGTCCATGCCAGCCCACGCACAATACCGACTTCATTCTTTTTATGGATATTCTCCGGCTTAAATTTTACTTTTCCTAAGAAATCCTTTAAATTCTTATCTGTAATGCGGATACTCTTTACTTCTTCATTCAATTCTCCGTTGCCGTGATAGAGCTGGCGCACTGCCTTGCGGCACACCTTTGCGATTTCACGCTCTAAGCTTCGCACACCGGCTTCCCTTGTATATCCGTCAATCATGCTTTCAAGCGCCTTATCGGAGAATTTTAGCTGTTTTGCCGTCAGTCCGTTTTTCTCAAGCTGCTTTGGCACTAAATGTTCTTTTGCAATGTGCAGCTTTTCATTTTTGGTATATGAGCTGACCTCGATAATCTCCATTCGGTCTAACAGCGGTCTGCTGACAGTTGATAAATCATTTGCCGTTGCAATAAAAAGCACCTGTGAAAGGTCTGTCGGCAGTTCAATATAGTGATCGACGAAATGGCTGTTCTGCTCGCTGTCTAATACCTCCAACAGCGCTGAAGCCGTATCGCCCTTATAATCACTGCTGATTTTATCAATTTCATCTAACAGCATAAGCGGATTTTTCACGCCTGCCGCTTTAATGCCGTAATAATTCTGCCCGGCATTGCACCAACATAAGTCTTTCTGTGTCCGCGGATTTCTGCTTCATCACGTACACCACCCAGACAGATACGCACATATTTTTTATTCAGTGCTTTTGCCACAGAACGCGCAATTGAAGTTTTTCCCGTTCCCGGAGGTCCTACAAGACAAAGAATCGGTGCATCACCCTTGCTTGTAATATTACGGACTGCGAGCGATTCTAAAATACGCTCTTTGATTTTTTTCATGCCATAGTGATCTTCATCCAACACCTGTGCTGCAGCATCTAAATCACGGTTATCCTCTGACATCTTATCCCACGGCATTTCAAGCAGCGTTTCGATATAACCGCGCTCCACGTTCGCTTCTGCTGACCCCTGGCTTAATATTTTATAACGCTTGATTTCCTTGCGGATTTTTTCTTTAATTTCCGCAGCTGCTTCCAGTTCTTTTACTGCATCACAAAATTCTTCAATTTCAGAACCGTCATCTTCGCCGTCTAATTCTTCATTTAAGACTTTTAACTGCTCTCTTAAAATATACTCTTTCTGGTGTTTATCTACTTTTTCTTTGACTTTTTCAGAAAGCTCTTCTTTAATTCTGCTGACATTCGTATCTTCGATCAAGAGTTTGCCCGCATATTCATACATTTCTTCCAAAGAATCCAGTTCCAGCATATGCTGGCGTTCCCTGTATTCCATCGGATAGTCGATTGTAAACCGTTCCAGCAGCTTTCTGGCACTGTTCATACCCAGCCATTGCTTTAAAATGTCACGGCTCATCCTTGGATTGGCAAGTGCGTACTGACGAATCAGTTCTCTTAACCCCGTAAGCATGGCTTTATTGAGTGTCGGGTCTAATTCCTGCGGCGGCTGCTCATTTACTGCAACCTCTGCCACAAGCATTCCATCCGCCTGCGTAACACCTTCAAGCGTACCCTTCTTCACACCTTCTACCAGAACACGCACTACGCTGTTTGGCAGCTTTATGAGCTGTTTAATCTTTACCAGTGTACCTACATGATATAAATCTTCGTATTCCGGGTCAGAAACTTCTGGGTCAACCTGTGTTGCCAGAAAGATTTTCTGGTCTTTTTCCATTGCCTTTTCTACTGCATGAATTGATTTTTTTCTGCTTATATCAAAATGTATGACCATGTCCGGCAACACGGTCATACCTCTTAATGCAATCAATGGCAAATTTATATTTTTCATTTCCATATAAACCTAACCTTTTAGTTTTTTACATTGCAACATTTTCTGAGCGGTACTCAATCAAAGGCTTTGCTGTTCCATCTACGGCATCCTTTGTAATTACACATTTTGCAATCGTATCATCTGACGGAATTTCGTACATCACTTCATTCATAACTGCCTCTAAGATAGAACGAAGGCCACGGGCACCCGTCTTTCTTTCAAAACTCTTTTTAGCGACTTCTTCAACCGCTTCGTCTGTAAATTCCAGTTCTACCTCATCTAAAGAGAACAATGCCTGATACTGCTTTAAAATCGCATTTTTCGGTTCCTTAAAATTCTTACCAGTGCAGCTTCATCTAAGGAATCCAATGCAACAACCACCGGCACACGGCCTACAAATTCAGGAATCAGTCCGAATTTAATCAGATCCTGCGGAAGTACCTTATGGAACATCTCACCGACTTCTGCTTCAATCTTTTCATGGACATCCGCATTAAATCCGATAGAACTCTTATCCATACGGGATTCGATAATCTTTTCAAGACCGTCAAATGCACCACCGCAGATAAATAAAATATTGGTTGTATCAATTGGAATCAGTTCCTGCTGTGGGTGTTTTCTTCCTCCCTGTGGTGGAACGGAAGCCACCGTACCCTCTAAAATTTTAAGAAGTGCCTGCTGTACACCTTCGCCCGATACATCTCTTGTAATGGATACATTTTCTGATTTCTTTGTAATCTTATCTATTTCATCAATATAAATAATACCATATTGTGCTTTTTCGATATCATAATCTGCTGCCTGAATCAGCTTTAATAAAATATTTTCTACATCTTCACCGACATACCCCGCCTCTGTCAGTGTGGTTGCATCTGCAATTGCAAACGGCACATTTAAAAGTCTTGCCAGATTCTGAGCAAGAAATGTCTTACCGGAACCTGTCGGACCCAGCATTAAAATATTACTTTTCTGTAATTCTACATCAACGTCTTTCCCTGATAAAATTCTCTTGTAATGATTATAAACCGCTACCGCCAGTACTTTCTTTGCCTCGTCCTGTCCAATAACATAGTCATCTAAAAATTCTTTTATTTCTTTTGGCTTTAACAGATTAATTTCCATATCTTCTGCCGGATTGCCGTCATCTTCTTCTTCAAATTCTTCATCAAGAATATCACTGCAAATACTTACACACTGGTCACAAATGTAAATTCCGTTCGGACCGGATATCAGCTTTTTTACCTGATCCTGTGTCTTATTGCAAAATGAACATCTCAACTTTTCATCTATACCTCTGCCTGCCATGAAATCCTCCAACAATAATAATGTAATTTATAAAAGGACTGTTGCGAAAAGCAACAGTCCCGTCATTTAAAACTATCTCTTTTCAACTACGCTGTCAATAAGACCATAAGCTACAGCTTCCTGTGCTGTCATATAGTTATCACGCTCTGTATCACGAGATATTTCTTCTACTGACTTGCCAGTATTGGCTGCCAGAATTTCATTCAACCGATTTCTAGTCTTTAAAATATTTTCTGCAACGATTCTGATTTCTGTTTCCTGTCCTTTGGCACCGCCTGAAGGCTGATGAATCATAATTTCAGAATTCGGGAGAGCAAGTCTTTTGCCCTTTGCACCGCCCGCAAGCAAAAATGCACCCATGCTTGCTGCAAGTCCCATGCACATCGTAGATACATCACACTTAATATACTGCATTGTATCATAAATTGCAAATCCGGCAGATACAGAACCACCCGGACTGTTAATGTAAAGGTGAATATCCTTGCTTGGATCTTCTGCCTCTAAAAATAACATCTGTGCAATAACAATATTTGCAGATACATCTGTCACTTCTTCTCCTAAGAAGATAATTCTGTCTTTTAAAAGTCTTGAATAAATATCATATGACCGTTCTCCACGGCTGGTCTGTTCAACGACATAAGGCACTAAACTCATAATTTCTGTCCTTTCTTACACGAAAATTACTTTTCTACAGTTGAATTTACGATAAGGTCTACTGCCTTCTGGATAGCAATATCACTTCTGATCTGCTTTCCTTCAAATTCTCCCATAAATTCTTTAATCTGTGAAAGTTCCATCTTATACATATCAGCCATCTTCTGAAGCTCTGCATCGAATTCTTCATCGGATACCTGAATATCTTCTGCCTTTGCAACTGCTTCAAGTACCAGTCTTGTCTGGATTCTCTTAACAGCTTCCGGCTTCATTTCTTCTACAATCTTATCTGCTGTCATACCTGTGTACTGGAAGTACTGGTCGATAGATAAGCCCTGCTGCTGTAATCTCTGTGCAAAGTCTTCTACCATTCTGTTTACCTGTGTATTAATCATAGCTTCCGGAATGTCCATCTTAGATGTTTCTACAATCTTAGCGATTGCTTCGTCTTCCTTCTTAGCCTTTGCTTCATTTTCCTTGCGAACGGAAATTGTCTTCTTTAAGTCTTCCTTGTATTCAGCAAGTGTATCGAAATCTGATACATCCTGTGCAAAATCATCATCTAATTCAGGAAGCTGCTTTTCCTTGATTTCCTTTACGGATACCTTGAATGTAGCCGGCTTGCCCTTTAATTCTTCTGCATGATATTCTTCTGGGAATGTTACGTTGATTTCTTTTTCTTCGCCAATGTTCATGCCGATTAACTGTTCTTCAAAGTTGTCGATGAATGAATGAGAACCGATTGTTAAAGGATAGTTTTCACCCTTTCCGCCTTCAAATGCAACACCGTCAACAAAACCTTCAAAGTCAATAACAGTCATATCGCCGTCTTTAACAGCTCTGTCTTCTACTGTTACTGTTCTTGAGTTCTGTTCCTGAACCTTCTTTAATTCTTCTTCTACGTCTGCATCTGTTACTTCCGTATCAGCCTTTTCTACTTCAACACCCTTGTATGTGCCAAGTTCTACTTCCGGCTTTACAGCTACTTCTGCTGCGAAGATGAATGGCTTGCCTTTTTCTAACTGTACAACAGAAATCTTAGGCTGTGAAACGATTTCTAACTTGCTTTCTTCAGCTGCTGTGGCATATGCTTCAGGAATGATAGCATTTGCTGCATCTTCGTAGAATACTTCTGCACCATACATCTGCTCAATCATCTTACGAGGCGCCTTACCTTTTCTGAAACCCGGGATAGAAATCTTGTTCTTATCTTTATTATAAGCCTTATTTAAACCTGCTTCAAACTCCTCTGCTGTTGACTCGATTACGAGTTTGACCATGTTCTTTTCTTCCATCTGTTCTACTTTAAAACTCATTGTTACTATTTCCTCCTTAAAGATATATGTAAATTTTTCTAGCGTACAACGTACATATTAGGCATTATAACATAACTTTTTTTACTTTACCAGTAAAATTTTTCTTCAATTTATTTATTTTTTATTTCACGAACCGCCTGTGTTTATGTTATAGTAAGAATACTATCAAATCTGTCCGGATGACAGATAAAAAAAATGGGAATGGGGATTTATATGAATGAGATAAAAGAAAAATCAGTTGAAGTTTCCCGCACAGAGGTTTCACATTTACTATGTAACCGTGATATGAACGGTGCTGGAAGACTTTTTGGCGGACAGCTTTTAATGTGGATTGACGAAGTTGCCGGCATTGTTGCCAAGCGCCACTGCGAATGTAACGTTACCACGGCAAGCATTGACAACTTACAATTTAAGGAAGCATGTTATCTGGGCGATGTCATCGTTTTAATCGGCTATCTGACCCATGTTGGCAATTCTTCCATGGAAGTACGCATTGACACCTACGTGGAAAAGAAAAACGGCAAACGTTATCCTGTCAACCGCGCCTTCTTTATTATGGTTGCCCTTGATGAAAACGACCATCCTGTCCGCGTTCCGCGACTGTCAGTTTCTTCCATTGAAGAACAGGCAAAATGGGAGGCTGCCGAACGCCGCGTTGCACTGCGCAAAACCCGGCGCGAAGAAGGCTTTTAAACTCTTATACAACATAAAGAAATGCCACAGCATTTCACGGTGATTCAAGGCTTGAATTTCCGTGGAAACTGTGGCTTTTCTTTTTTTTGTCACCGGCACAATCTTCTTTTTACTGACAGATTACTTGCCCTGTGACATCTGCTCTTCCTGTCTTTTAATCATCTTCTTAACCATGTTACCGCCGACAGAACCTGCTTCTGCTGATGTTAAATCACCGTTGTAACCTTCTTTTAAGTTTACACCGATTTCTGATGCAACTTCCATCTTAAATCTGTCAAGTGCATCCTGTGCTTCCTTCTTTGTTTTTGAATTAGAATTAGAGTTTGTCATAATACTGCACCTCCATAATATTTGTTTTAGATAAGAACTTTTTTCGTTGCTTATCTTGGTATTAGTATGTGCAGCCGTAAATCAATTATTATGACAATTTTTGTAAAAACTACGGCAGATAGGTTTTATAAATTTCAAAATCATCAAAAATGACGTGCCATTTGTAGGATGCTCCGGCTGTCAATGCAACATAGTGATGACCGTTCTTTTGTGCATAGCTTACAAGGCAGTTTCCCGCCTCCTGCGTATATCCTGTCTTTCCTGCCATGATGGTCACATTCTCGACTTCATTACCATACATTCTGCTAAACATCGTGCTGGAAAGCTTAATCCCTTCCGGGTGCTGAGCCGTCGGTGTCGTGGTATACTGGTACGTTGAAAGCACCTCTGCACATGTCGGATTCTGCATTGCATACTGCATAATCATTGCCATTTCAACCGGTGTTGTATACTGCTGTTCGTCATACAGCCCCGATGCATTCATAAAATGTGTATTTTTTAAGCCGATTTCACTGCATTTCTGATTCATTAAATCCGCAAATGCTTCTTCTGAACCGGCTGTCATAATCGAAAGGGCTACCGCCGCATCTGCACCTGACGGCAGTACAAGTCCATACAGATAATCCTTTGCCGTAACCATTTCACCCGGATCAAATCCCGCCCGGGATGCCTGCTCACGCACCAGCGGGTCCAGCAGCTCATACGATAGCGCATAGGTCTGGTTTAAATCCTGAAGCTGCTCTACCGCAACAATCAGTGTCATGACCTTTGTCATGGAAGCCGGATAAATCTTTTCGTTGTATCCCCTTCCTGCAATTACCTGACTGTTTTCTACGTCGAGTAATGCAACATACGGACTTTTGACTTCTTCCGAAACGATTTCTTTATAATTTTCACTGATGGACGGATATTTGAATTTCTGTTCTGGTTCTGAAATCTGTGCCAGTGCCTGCATGGCATCCTGCGCCATCTGCTGTGAATCAAGACCATCTGCCTGTCCACCGCCTTCGCCACGGGTTGTATACAAAATACAGCATACTGCAACTACGATGGCAACAGCCGCCGTTATCGCACCCTTTATCATTTTTAAACGCTTCTGCCGTCTGCGCTTCATCTGCCTGGCATGACTTCTTCTCTCTCTATCCGCTCTTTTGGCTCTTTCGTAACTGTCTAAGTATTCATTTCCCATGATTTTTCCAGCCTACTTTTCCAGATACTGCACAGATAGTCCGATTTCCTGTGCTTTTTCTTCACTTATCAGCAGTTTTACCAGTTCAAGTCCGAGTTCAATAGAAGCTCCCATGCCTCTTGCCGTTGTAATATTGCCGTCTGTCACCACTTTGACTGGTGCGGTAAGCACTTCTGCCCCTGTTAAATCCTTTTCAAAGCCCGGAAATGCCGTTGCCTTCTTTCCGTTTAATATGCCAAGGTGTCCTAAAATACTTGGTGCTGCACAGATTGCAGCAATCCGTCCGCCTTCTGCGTGGTGCTTTTCAAGCAGTTCCAAAAGCGGCTTACATTCATTATACTGCTTATGTCCGGGACCTCCCGGCAAGAATAAAACGTCTTCTTTACGAACCGGCTGAGCCTTAAATAATGTATCCGCCTTTACCGTAATGTTCTGAGCCGAACATACTTGTTCATTCCCGGTAATGGATACCGTTTCCACTTCAATGCCCGCTCTTCTTAAAATATCGA